>Ga0209233_1000135_pt1 | contig 201057 bp, 179 predicted proteins | sample AraplaCL_Cvi_mCL_FD_184269 | JGI IMG/M metagenome (GOLD analysis project Ga0209233, IMG submission 184269) | Arabidopsis root microbial communities from the University of North Carolina, USA - plate scrape CL_Cvi_mCL (SPAdes) (version 2) | ecosystem: Host-associated > Plants > Roots >...
CACGCTGGTAAAACTTCGCGCCTGTGGGATGATTGTCGACGGATGAGCCGGGACCATTGAGGTCAGAGCTTTGTGGGTTGCCAAGCCGGATAAGCGTAGGTAATTGGGACATCTCGTGACCGTTAGAAAAGGACGGAGGGGGACTCCAGTGATGCGCAACCATCAGAATGGCAAACAAAAATGCCCCGATAGCAAGCACTGCAGCAAGGATTGTCCTCATGAGTTGTCCGGCATATCGCCCCAGTTGCGGATGTTTGAGAGGTAGTCGAGCATCGTTTGCCGGTAGTCGCCTTGCATCACCCCGTCATACTTCGTTGCAGCATCGTTAATCCAGCCCATCCGCTTCTGGTACCTCCGTGGCTTGTCGTGTCGCCCACCACGATCTGCTTCTTGCCATTTATGTCCGCACGTTCCATCAGCATGATCTTCCCCTCAATTTGCGGATGCACTGGACGACTGCAGCGCCTTGATGGGCGGGTCCTGGTAAGTCGTGTCGATGGCGTAGCCTTGTGCCCTCAGTGCCGCTTCCGTCTTGAGCCTCATGGCTTGGTACTTCTCCAGTTCTGCGGGCAATAGTGCCTTCCAGTTGTGGATTTTTTCTGCTTTTCCCGGGAAATACCCTAGACCATAAAAAGCGTATTCACTCTTCACATCGACCGTTAGCAGGTAGGTGCTCTTTCCGACGAATCCGCCCATGTTGCTTTCCATTACAGAGAGGGTTAGATAAGCACCATCTCCATAGAAAATCCATCTTGGGGTGTGTCGTAACATCGCATTCCATTCGTCTTGCGTTGGGGGGTATTCCGAATCTAAAGAATAGACAGCAACGGGGAATGAGGCACCGTAGTGCCATGCCGGTCGGCCCTGAAGGCGAGGATCACCGACATCTACATAGCGCTTCCATCCCGAAGCACGCAACTGTGCGAGCAACTTCATAACCCGGTCACGCGCGGCTTCATGCGTATCAGCCTGCTCGGGACTCACACCAAAACTGATGTTCCACCTGTAGATCCCCTCCGGAACGTTTTCGGCCGCGAAGCCGATCATCGACAGGACGTTATCGATCACGAAACTGTGATTCCCATTCACGAACTGCACCGTGCCAAGGTCGCCTCTTTGCCAGTCACGCTGGTAAAACTTCGCGCCTGTGGGATGATTGTCGACGGATGAGCCGGGACCATTGAGGTCAGAGCTTTGTGGGTTGCCAAGCCGGATAAGCGTAGGTAATTGGGACATCTCGTGACCGTTAGACGCTGACGAACTCGTACTGTACATTCGGGCAACGCCCGTCATTCGGTAATTGTTTTCCGCAAACACACTCGCAATGTGAAAAAATATCGCGAGTAGCGTTGCGAGCCTGAAAACCATCCTGATCATGTTTAATCCTATTTAATGATTGGAATCGTAGACGTACGTGCAGCATGTCTGATCAATCGCCGTCCTGATCCGATTCCCACGCTGGATACGATGGATATGCGCTCAATATCCGGCTCTTGATATAGTGAATGCGTGATTTATATGCATCGAAAAGACATGCCGGGGTCTCACATTTGTTGCGCACGTCCCTCAGCCAGTCCAGTTGCCCGTTTCTCACAGGGTCCTCGTAAGAAATTTCCTTCGAGTCTGCTAGCAGCGTGCCGACATAGCCACGATTAACGGTCGCGTCCAGTTTCGCAAGTTCGGGGTTATTGCAAATAATATGCTCAACGTTTGTGGCTGCCTTCCTGCAATCGAAACTCTCCTCGGCATTTACGGGGGCATGTGTCTCGCGTTCGAAAAGATACGCCCAGGAACCGTCGAGCAGCACGATTTCGTCAGGCGATTTGTAGACTGTGGCGTAGCGTAGCCCCCCGCAGAGTGGCGCATCGGCCGCACTCAGAATAAAGGTTTCGTTGAATGTGCCAGCTTTCGCGTGAAACTTTCTGTTCAAGAATGAATTAAATTTTTCGAAGGATCCGAACGAGTGCGAGATAATGGGATCGACATAAAATCTTGTTCGCTTATCGGCCTTAACGCTACAACTGTTTCCGGTCTCGTGGTACACGAATGTATTTCTGTCGAATGTGAGGGATCCTGCCATCACCGGATCCACCGGAAACGACAAGTGGTGAAAGTCGTTTCCGCGCTCGAATTGCGCGGCACCGATCATCCGAAAAGTGTCGTGGGCCTCTGCATGAGTCGGAAGCATGAGCGCTAATATCACAATGGTCGACCACTGCCTGAGTAGTTTAATTGTGAGAATACACATTGCTTGATTTAGTGATTCGAGTTGTATACGTTTAGGCAAAACATGTCGTGCTCTCGTTCACGTCGTGTCTTGTTCTCAATATCCAGAAACTCGACCGAAGCCCCGGTGACTCGGTGGACAGGCACAGTCCGCCGCGCTCCTGCGCCATTCCGCGCATGTCCCCGATGCACAGGCGCAGACCCTTCGTCCGCGCAAGCCGGACACCTGACATCAGCACTCCTCCAGGCATGGGTGAGTCACCAGGTGGATCATTGGATGCTTGAAATCAAGCTGCACCCGCACGTGGCGTGATTGTCTTGCCGCGCGACTGGCACGCAGTGGTCGGTGATCTTCGCGTCGCCTTCGACGATCACGTTCGGGTTCACATCGGGATGCTGCGGACACTTCACGTGGTCGCCCTTGCGGGCTACGCGCCGCCCGCCATAGCGCATGGCCTCGGAAGCGGTAATCACTTCGCCGCCGTGGTCGGTTGTGTCACCCAGACGGATCAGATTTATCATTTTGCGAGTCTCTGGAGTTTGAATATTTGAAGTCCGGCTTGATTAAGATTCCAGCTTGGAACGTGTGAGTCGTTGATGCGTTTTTCTTCCACCTAAGCGCGACAGTCCGCGCAATATCCTTTCCGTTATTCTGGAATACTGAATTATCGAGTGGGTCGCCAAGCATCAAACGTAATTGGATGTTTTTTATCAGCCTTTGTAACGTGGGCTGGATCCGGCAGGAGTGCATCACCACCAGGGTTGGGGTTGAGATGCCAGCTTTGCGCGATCTCATTGTGGAACAGCCAGTTATGCTCCTTCGCGTCATAATGGAACGTGATGTAATCAGTCCAGTGATCCCCGCACGCCACACCGTTCTGGACTGTGAAGTAACGGTCCTTAATCGCTAATCCACTGTCTCCACTGTCCGTAAAGGGGTCGCACTGCCCACCTTCGTCTGCCTGCATGACAACATTGTCGTTCCGTGCTGCAAGCCTAAACGTCCCGTCAATATTTTGAGTAAAGATCAGCAAAGGACGTGTTGACGCCTGCTGCGCCGTGTCAGTCGGACGATGAACGACTATTAGATAGTCCCGGCGACTATCATCAGTTAGCTGGCCTACCTGGTAGCTCAAAACCTCGAACCCATTGGGTATAAGTTTGACAATTCCTATCGGCAATTCCGCTGCTTGGGCCGCGACTGTTGAAAACAATGCAATAAATATAAACTGTTTCATCAGGCGACGGACTCGAAAAATTCTCAATTTTGCATCCTTGATTTTCATCAAAAAGACTTCCGATAAATTTTTTCGCAAGCTATACAGTCCAAGCACCTGCTTTAATTTTCTCATACGCCTCCTTCAATTTGTTATCGTAGTTATATTTCTTATATCCAGATCCGTTATACAGATACGCGGCGCTTGCCCAATTTTTTTGAATCAACGCGTCCTGAAGCGTCCCCAACTTCGTGGAGCGCTTGGTACGAACGAATGGGACAAACAAATCAAGCAAATGCCGTCTTTCCGACGTGCACGCTGCCTGCAGAAAGTCCTCCGGAGAATGGAATTTATTTGCATAGTTCTCCCCTAGAATTTGGAATTTCCCCCACGAACACGCCTGTATCGCTCCCATTGCATCGAGAATGTATGCTTTCTCGAACCGCTGATACTGATGGTCCCCTTGAGAGCCATAACGATCGTCATTTGCAATCTCATGCTTCTGTTTGTCGACCTTGGCAGTTGTGTAGGCTTTCGATAAGGAAATATCCGCGTTCTTGCTGTCAAATTTACGATTGGTGTGCCTGCTAAAGACGTGCCGCTCATACAGAATGACCGGGCGTTTCTGCTTGTCAAAGCCTGCACCATGTGACTCCACGTGGGCGAATGCCTTGATCACGGGTATCTCACAACCAATAGCGCTTGCAGCATCGCTCCAGTCCTGATCAGTGATAGCCTCGCCTGTAAACAACGCAAAGTATTTCCGCAAATCAGGCAGGTCCTTGCTGACCTGGGTATCGGTCGTCCCCTGCTGTGTCTTGGTCGGCTGCGCCTTGGTCCCTTCAGCGGAACCATGCGCGGCGGGATGCTGCATGTCGCCCTGACTCTTGTTAGGCGTCCCCGCTGGACTCGCTTTGGGCTTTCGGTGATGGGGCGGATCGCTCGCTGGCATGCCATCCGGAGTCTTCGGATGGGGTTCTGTTCGCGTGCTGAATCGCACCCAGCCACTCTTGAGCGTTACCAGTTTCTCCCCAGCCCACGCCTCGGCCTCGTGAATGAGTTTCCACGTGCCGTCACGCTTTTGCACCAAGATTCGGACAACGTCACCTTCCGACTTGGTGAAAAATCGTTCACCCAGGCCATTCAAGCGGCTCGCACCTTCAAACACCGCTATCCCCGCACTCTCCAGCTGGTAACGCAGGCCCTGAATCGGATTGCGATCCCGATCAATGAACAACGGCACAACTGCACAAGTTCCGCTTCTCTTTACAACCAGACGCTGGCCGACCGTCAGTAAATCGGGATTCTGGATGCTATTGATACTGGCGAGATTGGCGGTCGTCGTGCCGTGCGCCTGGGCAATGAAACTCAGCGTGTCCCCTGGTCTCACCTGATAGATTTCGTCAACGCTGGACATCGGATTGGCGCTCATTTTTTATACCTCGCTGCTATCGTTCTTGTTCAACGGCTCTTCGTTGACATCCCATGAACTGCTCGATCCAACCCACACATCAACATCCTGCGCTGACCTGGTAAAAAACCGTGTTCCGATTGCCGAATCGTCCAGTATTCCGGAGGCGAGATAGTTCCCGGCCTTGTCCGTTACGGAGTACCCAAGGTTTGCCCATGGGTGGTTGAGGTCCTGGTCGAACACGGCTGCGTCATGCAGATCAATCCGGTTGCTGAAATGACTCTCGTCCGCTGGAACGGGCAATTCAGGGAGAGGCGAGTTTCTCGAATCCGCCCCCGGCACATCCCAGCTCGCTCCCTTCTCCAGGATCGGCCCCGGCGAGCCATTGATGATCCCGCTGCCGTTGACCTGGATGTACGATCCACCCGCGCCGATCCATACTTCCTTCGCAGCGGTGATGATGACCTTGCCGTCCGTACTGCTGACGGTAAGGTCCTTGAGCGACGCGAGCGACATCGGCCCGGACTGCGCCTGCATCTGCACCGCGCCCTTTGCCGCATGGAACCGCATGCCGTCCTGGTAGGCGAAGAGCGACACCGAACCGCGTGCCGCGACGTGGTATGAGCGCCCCGCCGAGAGGCTATAGTCGCGACCGGCTGTCACCGCATGGTCGTTCGTGCTCGCCATATGCGTGCTGTCCGTCGCGGTCGTCACAATGCCAGCGGCACTCGCGACCACCACATCGGGCCGCGTCATTTCTGGCGATGGATTTTCATGACTCTTCGGGCCGCCCCGTATCGCCTCGTTCTGTACCTTGATGGTGCCGTGCGCATCGGCCTGGCCAGCGTCCAGGGTCTGTGCCTTGTGCTTTACCGCAAGCGCCGACAGGTCCTCATGCTGCTGACGTGCCTGTGTGAGACGCTGCACCGTCTCACCCATGTCCTTCACCGGTGCGGTCGCGCCCGTGCGCGTCTCCGATGTGACCAGCACACCACGGTTCGCCCGCATTACCGCGTGTGCTTCGGTGGCCACCTCGATGCCTTCCCCACGCGCCTCCGTGCGCCCCTTGTTGCCATCGATACGTGTGTTGAAGCCCGCCACGAAGCGCGAGTTGGCATGGTCACTCGTCACCTGCACCTGAAGCCTGCCGGGCGTGTCGTCGGTCACAACGCTGTTCGAGGCAGACCCGCTTTTCCTGCCAATGTCCTGGCTGCGCCAGCCCGACAGCGCCTCGTTCGCGGGCAGGTCCCACGGCGTCTTGTTATCGTTCGTCGTATGGCTTGCCAGGATGAATGGGCGGTCGGGGTCCGAGTTGTAATAGCCCACATGGACGTGGTCGTCCACACGCGGAATCCAGATCGCACCACGGCGCGTACCCTGCCACGGCTGCGCGAGCGGCACCCAGCACGTGGCCTGCCCGTCGCGCTGGCCCTTGCGGTCCCAGGTGAACCACAGGCGCAGCCGCGCGAGCGGGTCAGTGGTCACAACCGAGTTGTCGTAGCCGCACACGATGGCGGTCTCCGCAAACGCGCGTGGCTTCTTCGCCTTCAGCGGCGTGCGGTACACCTCGTTGGCGTCCTGCGCCGTGAACTTCGTCTTGCACGTGTACTGGCGTTTCAGGCCGCCGCCCTGGGTGACCGTGTCGTTGTTCACGATTTCGATTGTCGTGCCGGTCACCACGTACTCCGCGTTCGCCGGCTGGTACGGATAGCCTTCGAGGAAGAACGAGTAACCCGTCATCAGGCCGCGCAGGTTGCCCTCCCCCTTGATGCGCATCGATTTGCAGCGGTGCGCATCGACGCGCACCCGCGCCAGGAATCGAGCCTCATACTGCTCGTCGTTGCGCTGGCCATTGACACCCATCTCCCCCTGCAGCGGCTGCGCATAGTCGGCCTGGATGTACTCCTCGGCGTTGTCGTGCGAGGCGTCCCGATGCATCTTGACCGTGTACGTGCGGTGCGACTCGCCCTGCATATAGTCGTAGTCGGTGACCGTCGTCTGGCCGGTGGTCAGCGCCCGCGAGAGCTTCAGAGTATGAACATGCTCCTCGTCAATGCGCTGGCCGCCCCGGTCGAGAAACCGGATGGTCCGGTACGCGGGGCCATGCTTCTTCCAGCTCGCGTTGTCGAACAGCACCAGGGCGTCGCCTTGCTGGAAAAATGTCACCCCAAATTCTTGCCATAGTCTGTCCAGAAAATTCCAGTCAGATTCAAACCACTGGCGGGTGTAGTCCCTTTTCGGGTAGTAGCTTTTCTGGCCACCGGGGCCGCTGAGACGGTAGCGCACCTCGATGGCATACTTCTTCAGGACCTCACGCGTGATCTCGACGACATCCTTGTCCATGAACGCGCGGTTTTCGCGGTTCAGGCTGGTGAGCCAGAGCGCGGGCCGCAGGCGAAAGCGATAGAACATGCGGCGCGGCGCTTCCGCTCCAAGGCAGCTTGCCTCGGTGATCACGCCCGTGATCTCGCGGATGTCGGCCCCGAAGTTCACGCCGCTGTCCAGTGTCAGGCCGTTCTGCCAGGTGCCGTTGCCTCCGATGGCGATGCGCACCGTCATGCGCTTGCCCACCAGCTTGTCGACATCAACCAGCTTGTGTAATTCGCTGATGTACAGGCCGTCCGCCTCGATGGTCGAGACATCGACCTCATAGTCGTAGAGACGGCCGAGTTTTTCCGTGCCCGCCAGGCGCGTGGCCACGAACACCGGCTCGCCCCGGTAGGTCGGAAACGCCTCGCAGCTCACCTCAAGCGTGCGGGCCTGGGTATTCCATGACATGAATGCACCTCCTAGAAAACCTCGCGCGTACCGTCACGCGCGGGCCAGGTGAAAACCGCGCCACGCTGCTTCGTCCTGAACGTAGTGCGCGTGAAGGAATGTCTGGAAACGCGGCGGGCCACGTAGCGCTCCAGCACAAGGGCGAACGTGAAGGCCGACCAGCCTTCGAACGCCGCCTCGTCGAACTCCAGCGTGATACCGATGCCGCGCATGAACTGCATGTCGCCCGCGATCCGGTGCCAGTCGTTCACCGGAACAGCCTGCGCAGCGATGAGGCCGTCGAGCTGGTGGCGCATTTGCGGTGCACCTGCAGCGAGGTACGGCTCCAGCATCATGCGCAGCCCCTCGCCGGGCCGCGGCTCGTCGTATTCGTCATCGAACACGCCGTATTCGAGGTTCAACTGCCGCAGAAGCTTCCATGCCGCCTCGCCACGCGCCAGCGGTGGCCCGGGCATGGTGGGTGGCCGCACGAAGCCCACACTGGCGACTGATTTCGCACCATGCACGATCAGGTCATCGCGGCCATTGCGCGGCAGTGTGCAAGGCAGGTCGCCATTGGTCAGCCATGCATCGAGTGACAGGTAGCGCACCCCCGAATCGTCCGGCTGCTGGTCGTGCCGCAGGAGCGACAGCCACGTATGGGTCCGCACAAACGGCTGGTGGGTGGCGTAGCGGCGCACGTTGTCCGCCGGCAGTTCCAGTTCACGCCGCACGGTAAAGCGGCGCACATCGCGACGCTCATCGTTTGGCAGTGCCACGTCCTGAGGCACAAAGGGAATTGCCTCCGATGTCGCGTCATCGTCCACCTGGCCGATGATGTGATTGACCGAGTGAAGCAGATGATCGTCGGGCGCGGTCACCTCGGGCACGAGCCGGTGTTCGCTGTCCTGGGGGGCCACCTTCAGCCGCTCGGACGCTGCCGGATACAGGTTCACGACAGGCACACAGTGCAGCGCAAACTGCGAGGCATCGACATGCTGCGCCAGTTCTCCCGGCTCGCGGGATAGCAGCAGCACGAGCTCGGCTTCGGGTTCGTCGATGCGCGACAGCCCACCGGCCAGGCCCGCGAGTGTGAAGAACCAGAACCGTTGCGGAAAAACCATGTACTCGTGCAGCAGGTTATGGCCGTGCATGCCCTCATGGACGGGCGGCAGGAGACTCCGCTGCGGCTCCAGCCCCTCATACTCGACCGCATGCTCGATACGGCCATTGCGCATGCCGTCCTGGAACACGCTGTGCAGTTCGCCCGTCGCAAACTTCCCCGGCACGCCCGTAATGCTCGCCACAGTCGCCGTGTGGATCAGATCGAAGAGCTGCGAGGCAATCCGCTCCGCGCCACACAGATAAACAGGCAGGCGGTCCAGAGCGGACAGCGCGCGGATGGGGCCGCCGTGGGTTGTCCGGATGCGCAGGCGCAGCGAGCCGCGCACCTGGGCACCTCCGGACACATGGCGGTAAAGGTTGGGAATATCGGGCGGAATACCGCCCGCAGTGACGGCGGCAATCGTCAGTGGCTGGACGGTCACATCAAAGGCGGTGCGCAATTCCACCGCCGTCTGACCTTCCTGCGCACGCGAGAAAAGGGGCGTGCCACGCGGCAGCGTCTGTGCCTCGCCGCCCTGTCCGGCACCTTCGCCAGGGTAGAACTGCACGAGCGCCATCGACGGCAACGGCGTGACGTAGTTGGGATGCACGCTCTCGAGCAGGCGCAGCGTGAACGGATCCGGCGCACGGTCGATGCGCATCTGCGCGCGGGCGTTCACGAACGCGGAGGCCTGGACCAGGCGCTCGACAGAGGGGTCGTCGATCCCGCCCGCCTGCATGCCCAGCCGCGCCGCGATCTTCAGGTGCCCTGCGGCGAATTCCTGCGCACGGCTGCCTGCATAGAGCAGTTCACCGGTGTAGTAATCGAGCAGTTCGGGGTCTGCGAGCGGTTGGTGCGGCTTCGTCATGGCATTCGTTTCGTCTGGCAGTCCGGACCTCAATCCCGTCGATGGGGGTCACATCCGCGTGACCGAACTCCAGCCCGGTGCAGGAGACCATTTTGTCTGCGGAATACAGCCGCGCGATGGTCCCACCATCCGGCCCCTGGGATCGTCAAGAACTGTCGCGATTTGCGCGCGCGCAATGAAATTCAGAAAATTGGATTCGTCTGATTGCGCCACAGTTGATTGTCGCGGTGGGAATCGGCCTCTTCACGCTGCCCGCGGAGCGGTGATCGGCACACCCATGAACGCCTTTGCGGCCGCCCATGCTTCCTCGACGGTTATCCCCGGCCGGCGTCCGATGCTTCTTTTCTGCTTGCCTTCAGGTGCGCTCCAGCGGTACACGAACGACACGGAGCCGTTAGGCCGCAAGCGCGGCCCGAAGCCAGTCAGCGTGTTGTCGTACACGTCGCGCAGCGTCGGCACCTCACCTCGGGCCAGCGTCGCCAGGCGCTCGCCTTCGAGCCTCCGGCAGCAGAGAAACACCAAAACCAGAGCCGCGCCCCCGCGCCCTTTATAATCGAACATTCTCCGCATTTACCAGCCGATCGACCCATGAGCGACACCCCGAGCGACACCTCCTCTACCCTTGCCAAAAGCTTCGAGCCGCACACCATCGAAGCCCACTGGGGCCCCGAATGGGAAAAGCGCGCCTACGCGGCGCCCTCTTTCGACGGGAACAGGAAAGACTTCTCGATCCAGTTGCCGCCGCCGAACGTCACGGGCACCCTTCACATGGGCCACGCGTTCAACCAGACCATCATGGACGGCCTCGCCCGCTATCACCGCATGCTCGGTGACAACACGCTGTGGGTGCCGGGCACCGACCACGCGGGCATCGCCACGCAGATCGTCGTCGAACGGCAACTGGATGCGAAAGGCGTGTCGCGCCACGACCTCGGCCGCGAAAAATTCGTCGAACGGGTCTGGGAATGGAAGCAGGAATCCGGCTCGACCATCACGAACCAGGTGCGCCGCCTCGGCGCGTCGATCGACTGGTCGCGCGAATACTTCACGATGGACGACAAAATGTCGGCCGCCGTGCGCGACGTGTTCGTGCGCCTTTATGAACAGGGCCTGATCTATCGCGGCAAACGCCTCGTCAACTGGGACCCGGTGCTGCTCACCGCCGTTTCCGATCTCGAAGTGGTCAGCGAAGAAGAAAACGGCCACCTGTGGCACATTCAGTATCCGCTCACCGACGGCTCCGGCCATCTGACGGTCGCGACCACGCGGCCCGAAACCATGCTCGGCGACACCGCCGTGATGGTCCATCCGGAAGACGAGCGCTACGCGCATCTGATCGGCAAGACCGTCACGCTGCCGCTGTCGGGCCGCGAAGTGCCGATCATCGCCGACGACTACGTCGACCGCGAATTCGGCACGGGCGTCGTCAAGGTCACGCCCGCGCACGACTTCAACGACTATCAGGTCGGCCTGCGCCACAAGCTGCCGCAAATCGAGATCCTCACGCTCGACGCGAAGATCAACGACAACGCGCCGGAAAAATACCGTGGCCTCGACCGTTTCGAAGCCCGCAAGCAGGTCGTCGCCGACCTCGAAGCGCTCGGCGCGCTCGAATCGGTCAAGCCGCACAAGCTGATGGTGCCGCGCGGCGACCGCACCGGCGTCGTGATCGAGCCGATGCTGACCGACCAGTGGTTCGTCGCGATGAGCAAACCGGCGCCTGAAGGCACGTTCAATCCGGGCAAATCGATCGCCGAAACCGCGCTCGACGTGGTTCGCAACGGCGAAATCCGCTTCGTGCCGGAGAACTGGACCACCACCTACTACCAGTGGCTCGAGAACATTCAGGACTGGTGCATCTCGCGCCAGCTCTGGTGGGGTCATCAGATTCCCGCGTGGTACGGCGAAAATGGCGAGATTTTCGTTGCGAAGACCGAGGAAGGCGCGCACGCAAAAGCGGCAGAAGCCGGCTACACGGGCCCGCTCAAACGCGACGAAGACGTGCTCGACACGTGGTTTTCGTCCGCGCTCGTGCCGTTCTCGTCGCTCGGCTGGCCGAACGAAACGCAGGAACTGAAGCACTTCCTGCCGTCGTCGGTGCTGGTTACGGGCTTCGACATCATCTTCTTCTGGGTCGCGCGCATGGTCATGATGACCACGCACTTCACGGGCAAGGTGCCGTTCGACACGGTTTACGTGCACGGTCTCGTGCGCGACGCCGAAGGTCAGAAAATGTCGAAGAGCAAGGGCAATACGCTCGATCCGATCGATATCGTCGACGGCATCGGCCTTGACGCCCTCGTCGCCAAACGGACCACCGGCCTCATGAACCCGAAGCAGGCCGCGTCGATCGAAAAGAAAACCCGCAAGGAATTTCCCGACGGCATTCCCGCATTCGGCACCGACGCGCTGCGCTTCACGATGGCGTCAATGGCCACGCTCGGGCGCAACGTCAACTTCGATCTCGCACGCTGCGAGGGCTACCGCAATTTCTGCAACAAGCTGTGGAACGCCACCCGCTTCGTGCTGATGAACTGCGAAGGCCACGATTGCGGTTTCGGCAAGCCGGAACAGTGCGGCGAGTGCGGCCCGGACGGGCACCTGAACTTCTCGTCGGCGGATCGCTGGATCGTGTCCCGCCTGCAGCGCGTGGAAACCGAGATCGCCAGGGGTTTCGCCGACTATCGCTTCGACAATGTGGCCAACGCCCTATACAAGTTCGTCTGGGACGAATACTGTGACTGGTATCTCGAACTCGCCAAGGTTCAGATCCAGACGGGTCAGCCGAACCAGCAGCGCGCCACACGGCGCACCCTGCTGCGCGTGCTCGAGACGGTGTTGCGCCTCGCGCACCCGGTGATTCCGTTCATCACCGAGGCGTTGTGGCAAAAAGTTGCGCCGTTGGCCGGGCGTTATCCCGCGGGCAAGGCCGAGGGCGAAGCGTCCATCATGGTGCAGCCGTACCCCGTTGCCGAGATGTCGAAGCTCGACGAAGACGCGGAGCAATGGGCGGCCGACCTGAAAGCAGTGATCGATGCGTGCCGGAATCTGCGCGGCGAAATGAATCTGTCGCCGGCGGTCAAGGTGCCGTTGCTCGCTACCGGCAACGCGGAGCGTCTGCGCACCTTCGCTCCGTACGCCCAGGCATTGGCCCGATTGTCGGAAGTGCAGATCATTGCCGACGAAGCCGCGCTCGACGCGCAAGCAGATGGCGCGCCAATTGCTATCGTAGGCAGTGACAAGCTCGTGCTGAAGGTGGAAATCGACGTCGCGGTCGAGCGCGAGCGGTTGTCTAAGGAGATTGCGCGGTTGAGCACAGAAGTCGTCAAGTGCAACGCTAAACTGCAGAACGAAAGTTTTGTCGCCAAGGCGCCGCCCGCAGTCGTCGAGCAGGAGCAGAAAAGGCTGGCGGAATTCGAAGCGACTGTCGGCAAGCTGAAAGCGCAGCTCGCGCGCTTGCCGGCCTGATCGACGCTCCACGCCCGCCCGCGCGGCGGGCACGGACAGATAGCTAAACCAGAGGACTCAGGGTAATCACATGCTAAAAGTTACAAAGGCAGTATTTCCGGTAGCAGGTCTTGGCACCCGGTTCCTCCCTGCCACGAAGGCAAGCCCGAAGGAAATGCTGCCGATCGTCGACAAGCCGCTGATTCAGTACGCGGTGGAAGAAGCCATGGCGGCCGGCATCACCGAAATGATCTTCGTCACGGGCCGCAGCAAACGGGCGATTGAAGACCACTTCGATAAATCGTATGAAATCGAAGCCGAACTGGAAGCGCGCGGCAAGGACAAGCTCCTCGAACTCGTGCGCAGCATCAAGCCGAGCCATGTGGACTGCTTCTACGTGCGTCAGCCCGAAGCGCTCGGCCTCGGCCACGCCGTGCTGTGCGCGGAAAAGCTGGTGGGCGACAACCCGTTTGCCGTGATTCTGGCTGACGACTTGCTGTACGGCACGCCGCCGGTCATGACGCAAATGATCGAGGTGTTCGACCACTATCACAGCTCGGTGATCGGCGTCGAAGAGATCCCGGCGCAGGAAACCAAGTCGTACGGTATTGTCGACGGCAAGGAATGGGAAGACTCGATCATCAAGATGTCGGGCATCGTTGAAAAGCCGGAACCGAGCGTCGCACCGTCGAATCTCGGCGTGGTGGGCCGCTACGTGCTCAAGCCGCGCATTTTCGATCACATCCGCTCGATCAAGCCGGGCGCCGGCGGCGAACTGCAGCTTACGGACGCAATCCAGTCGTTGCTCGCCGACGAACAGGTTCTCGCGTACAAGTACCACGGCACGCGCTTCGACTGCGGCAGCAAGCTCGGTTATCTGAAGGCAACGGTGGAGTTCGCGCTGCGCCACCCGGAAGTGGCCGCGGATTTCGACGAATATCTGCGTACCCGTTCGCCGGTTCTGGAAGGCTAAAGCCCCTGCGAGATGCCTTGAATCGCGAGGCATCTCCCGAAAGTCAAAAAGGCGCTGTGCCCCGCTTTCGCGGGCACAGCGCCTTTTGTTTGGGAGCGTGTGTCTGAATGTATGCGCGTCAGCGGCGCTTCATCAGGAACGTAAAGACCTTGTCGTGCGCCGAACTCTCGACGATCTCATTGCCCGTCTGCTTCGCGAACGCGGCGAAATCGCGCTGCGAGCCGGGGTCGGTGGCGAGCACCTTGAGAATCTGACCGCTTTCCATATCGGCGAGCGCCTTCTTGGCGCGCAAAATGGGCAGCGGGCACATCAGCCCGCGCGCATCGACTTCCTTATGAATCTGAATTTGCATCGACGATGACCTTCGGGACAAGGCGTCGTTCGCGACGCCGGACAGAGGGTCAAATTCTACCGCAGCCGTCGCCGCCTTGCCGGCGCGGGCACCGCGCACCACGCCGTCCGACCAGCCATATCGACGCTACAGCGTCACAGCCTGCCCGCTTTGCAGCGACTGCCGCAGCGCATTGCCGATGCGGGTCGCTTCCAGCGCGTCGGCGAGCGTCGCGCCCGCTTGCGCGGTCGATCCCGCCCCGCCCTGCACCGACGCGACGAACGCGCGCGCCTCGTGCAGAAACGCTTCTTCGAAGCGATCGAAGAAGCTCGGTGTGCACTCGTTGCGAATGCCCGTCGCGTCGTATATCTCGACGCGGTTAGCGCGCGGATTATGGCCAATGGTCAGTCCGCCTGCCGTGCCGATCACCTCGCTGTGCGTGTCGTTACCGTGTGCCTGGGTCCGCGACGCGTAGAACATGGCGAGCTTGCCGTCCTCGAATTCGCAGATCGCCACGCCGTTATCCACATCGCCGAATTCACGCAGGCCTTCGTGCAGCGCGACGGCGCCCGCCGCGAACACGCGCTTTGCACGCGGCTTTCCGAGCAGCCAGCGCGCGACGTCGATGTCGTGCACCGTGCAGTCGAGGAAAATGCCGCCGGAAGTTGCCGCGAAGCGCACGAAGAAGCCGTCGGTATCGTTCTTGTCGGTGGTTTGCGAGCGCACGAGAAACGGCCGCCCAATCGCGCCCGCTTCGATTTTGTCGAAGGCGTCCTTGTAGCTCGGATCGAAACGCCGCATGAAGCCAATCGTCGCCTGCAGATGCGGGAACTGCGCGGCCTCGTGCAGCACGCGTTCGCACTCGGCCAGATCGAGCGACAAAGGCTTCTCGCAGAACACGTGCTTACCGGCGCGCAAAGCGTCGACGATCTGCTGCGCGTGCAACGACGACGGCGTGACGAGCCACACGGCGTCCACGTCTTTGTCGTCCAGCAGCCGCGCGTAGTCGTCGTAAAGGCGCGGCGACGGCAAAGCGTCGCGCGCCCACCTCCGCTCTTCTTCGAGCGGGCTGCAAGCAGCAACCAGTTCCGCGCCCGGCACGCGATACGCGAGGTTCTCAGCGTGACGTTTGCCGAGCCGCCCGAGGCCGACCACGCCGAGACGCAGCCGCCGCATTGACGCCGCCGCACTCATTGCGCGGCCTCGCCGAGCTTCACCGCACGCCCCTCACGCCATGAGCGCGTGGCGGCCTCAGCGAGTTCCAGCGCTTTCAAACCGTCGGCCACCGTGGTGCGCACCGGCTTGCCCTGCGTGACCGCCTCGAAGAAATGCGCAATTTCGAGCGCATAAGCGGCGCGATAACGTTCGAGGAAAAATGCTTCGGGCACGTCGCTCGACACCTGCGTCCTAGAGTAAGCGGTGACTTCCGTAGGCCGCACGTTGCCCGCCTGCAGCATGCCCGCGCTGCCGAGCACTTCGAAGCGCTGGTCGTAGCCGTAGGCGGCGCGGCGCGCGGTGTTGATCTGGCACAGGCGGCCGCGCTTCGTGCGGATGGTCACCGCGGTCGAATCGATGTCGCCCGCTTCCGCGATTGCCGGATCGCTCAGACAACTGCCGGTGGCGTGCAGGGTGTCCGCTTCGTCGCCGAGAATCCAGCGGAAAATGTCGAAGTCGTGAATCAGCATGTCCTTGAAGATGCCGCCCGAATGGCGGATGTAGTCCACCGGCGGCGCGCCAGGATCGCGGCTCGTCACCACCAGCATTTCAGGCGTGCCGATCTCGCCCGCATCGAGGCGCGCCTTCAGCGCGGAGAACGTCGGATCGAAGCGGCGCTGAAAGCCGATCATGCACACCACGGCCGCGCGCTCAACGGCATCAGCACAAGCCCGCGCACGCTCCAGCGTCAGGTCGACCGGCTTCTCGCAGAACACGTGTTTCTTCTGAGCGGCCGACTTCATGATCAGATCGGCATGCGTGTCGGTGCTAGAACAGATCACCGTGGCGCCGACGGACGCGTCGCCCATTGCGCCGTCGATATCAGCCACCTTGGCGCCGTGCGCAGCAGCCAGCGCCGCGGCCGCTTCGCTATTCACATCGACCACATATTTCAGCCGCACGCCCGGTTGCCGCGCGAGATTGGCCGCGTGAATCTTGCCGATACGGCCCGCGCCGAACACTGCGACGTCGATCGGTTTTGCTGCGTCAGTCATCGTATCCTCCAGTGTCTTTCGATTCTTCTACGTTTAATTCGAGCTTGTACGCAAGCGCGATGAAGAGCGCCTGGCACAGGCAGATCGTGCTGGTCAGCGAACGGAACGCGAACGCGCTGCCCTCTTTCACATACAGCTGGGTACTCGCGTAACGCGCGAGCGGAGATAGTTGGCTGTCCGTAATGACCAGCGTCTTCGCCTGATGATGATGCGCGACCCGCAGGCAATACTGCGTTTCTTTCGCATAAGGCGCGAAACTGATCGCGATCACCACGTCGCCCTTTTTCACGCTGCGAATCTGCTCGCGGTACATGCCGCCGAAACCCGATACGAGGTGCACGCGCTTGGGCGTGTGCTGCAACGCATAGACGATGTAGCTCGCCACCGGAAACGAGCGCCGCACGCCGATCACATAGATGTTGTCCGCCTGTTGCAGCATCTTCACGGCGGCGTCGAACTGTTTGTCGTCGAGCCCCGCTTCGAGTTCTTCGAGACCGCCACGCGAAGCCGCGATGAACTCGCGCGCGACCGCGCCGCCGGACAACGCACCGGGCTTCTCGTCAATGAGCTTGCGAATGCGTTGCTGATAACTCGGCGACGACGCACCCTGGCCTGTATACGCCTGACGAAACACCGCCTGCAAATCGGAGAAGCCGGAGAAACCAAAGCGCTGCGCAAATCGCACGACCGCCGACGGATGCACGCCGCAACTCGCGGCGATGTCGCTCGTGCGATCCACCATCACGCTCGAACGATGTTGCTCGATATAAGTCGCGACGTTCTTCAACTGACGCGGCAGCGCCTCGTAGTTATCGGCGATGCGCTGCATCAATTCTTCAACGCTCGGCAATTCTTCTGTGCTCTCTTCCGCCATGGTTCTCTCTTCGGGGCTTTACTGCACTGCGGCAGACGCTTTCGGACGTGCGCCGCAGAGGCTGCTGACGTTGCCGATTATAGGCAGCACACCGCACAAATGGAACGTATTTTCCATTTTTATCTACGGTGAAATTTCCATTGCAAGCCATTCGAAGATGACCTAATCTTGGTCGTGAGCGATGGTGCTTCGGCGATCGTGCGACACCTCCGGTGCCGCGTTGCGTACCGAGCGCCACACGCTCCTTCAATAACGACAGACCGAGAAAGGTGGAGACATGAGACTTTGCAAGGGCAAGGCTACGCTCAGGATTCTGGTGACGGCTTTGACGTTGGCGACGGGATTCGGAGCGGCCTCGGCCGCCCGCGCGGCTGACGCTCATTTCGTGCTGATCAGCCACGCGCCGGACTCCGATTCGTGGTGGAACACGATCAAAAACGCCATCAAGCAGGCCGACGAAGACTTCAACGTCGAGACCGACTATCGCAATCCGCCGAACGGTGACATCGCCGATATGGCGCGTCTCGTCGAACAGGCCGCAGCGCGCAACTACGACGGTGTGATCGTCACCATCGCCGATTACGACGTGCTGAAAAGCTCTATCAACAAAGTCACCGCCAAAAAGATCCCGCTCGTCACGATCAACTCGGGCACCGAGGAACAAAGCGCGCAACTCGGCGCGATCATGCATATCGGCCAGCCGGAATACGTGGCCGGCAAGGCGGCAGGCGAAAAGGCGAAGGCAGCCGGCGTGAAGTCGTTCCTGTGCGTGAATCACCTCGCGACCAACACCGTTTCGTTCGACCGTTGCCGCGGCTTCGCCGAGGCGCTTGGCGTCGACTACAAGTCCTCCACGATCGATTCCGGCCAGGACCCGACCGAGATTCAATCGAAAGTCAGCGCCTATTTGCGCAACCATCCGAACACCGGCGCCATTCTCACGCTCGGACCGACGCCCGCTTCGGCCACGCTCAAAGCAGTGCAGCAAATGGGCCTGAACGGCAAGATCTACTTCTGCACCTTTGACTTCTCCGACGACATCGCGAAGGCGATCCAGAACGGCACGATCCAGTTCGCGATCGATCAGCAGCCGTATCTGCAGGGCTACATTCCGGTCGCCGTGCTGGCCATCGTGAAGAAAGAGCACACCACCGACCCCGCGAAGATTCGCCAGATTCTCGAAGCGAATCCCAAGTTCAAGGCACGGCTTGCCACTTACGGTCTGGCGCCCTCGTATGGCCCGAAGAATATTCGCTCCGGTCCGGGCTTCATCACGAAGGAAAACCTCGACAAGGTCATCAAATACGCAGGGCAGTACCGCTGATTCTTTTCTCTAGCTAGTCACGCGCGCGGCGGGCAACGCTCCCGCCGGGCGGCTTCGCTGCCAGCGCGCATTTCACCGGCTGTCGTTCCCGCAACGCATTCCCGCTTGCCCGGACACACAGCCGGCTCCAAGGAGACATCATGGGTGTAGCCGGCAAGCACTTTCCACCGCACGTCGACTCGAATAGCGCCGCTTCGCATAGCGCTGCGTCGCGCCCCGAAACGGACGGGCGCGACGAGCGCGTGCGCAAGGAATCATGGTTCGGTCATTTGCTGAACCGCCCCGAGTTCGCCGCGATCTCCGGCGCTGTGCTGGTGTTTCTAGTCTTCGCGTTGACGGCCGGCGGCTCCGGCATGTTCAATCTCGACGGCGTGATGAACTGGTCGCAGGTGTCCGCTTATCTCGGGATTCTTTCCGTGGGCGCGTGCCTCCTGATGATCGCCGGTGAGTTCGATCTGTCGATCGGCTCGATGATCGGCTTTGCCGGCATGATGGTCGCGATCCCCACTGTGTACTTTCACTGGCCGATCTCGCTCGCGATTCTCTTTGCATTCGTCGGCTCAATGCTGCTGGGGGCGCTCAACGGCTATCTTGTGATGCGCACGCGCCTGCCGTCGTTCATCGTCACGCTCGCGTTCCTCTTTATTCTGCGCGGCCTCACCCTTGCGCTGTCGATCATGTTCGCGGACCGCACCATCGTTTCCGGCGTGGGCGATCTTGCACAGCAGGACTGGCTCGCCAACACGCTCTTCCACGGCGTTGCGCTGCAGGGTCTCTTCACGATGCTCGCGCATCACGGCATCGGCACCCTGCTCGATAACGGTCACGCGCTCGTGCCCGGCATTCCGAAAGTGATTCTGTGGTGGTTCGGTCTCGCCGCGATCTGCGCATTCGTCCTCGCGAAAACGCGCGCGGGCAACTGGATTCTCGCAGTGGGCGGCGACGCCAACGCGGCAAAAAACGTCGGCATTCCGGTGCGTCGCGTAAAAATCCTGCTCTTCGTGCTAACCGCGTTCTGCTCGTGCCTGTTCGCGGTGCTGCAAGTGTGCGATATCGGCTCCGCTGCGGCCGACCGCGGCTTGCAGAAGGAGTTCGAGGCAATCATCGCGGCCGTGATCGGCGGGACATTGTTGACGGGCGGTTATGGCTCGGTAATCGGCGCATGCTTCGGCGCGCTGATTTTCGGCGTGGTGCAAATCGGCATCACCTATACGAATGTCAGTTCCGACTGGTTCCGCGTATTCCTCGGCGTGATGCTGCTCATCGCCGTGCTGTTCAATCACTATGTGCGCCGTCGCGTCGCGCAATCGTAACGAGGAGACGCACATGTCCGATACGAACCATGTGACGAACGAAATGAACCTGTCGAGTGCCGCGCCGCAGGACGACGTGATCCTCGCTCTCGAGAACGTCAACAAGTACTTTGGAAAAGTAATCGCGCTAAGCGGCGTGACCTTGCGCCTGAAACGCGGAGAAGTACATTGCCTGCTCGGCGACAACGGCGCGGGCAAGTCGACGCTGATCAAGACTCTGGCGGGCGTACATCAACCGTCGTCGGGCCAGTATCTCGTCGACGGCAAGCCGGTGCTGTTCGAGTCGCCCAAAGACGCGCTGGACCTCGGCATTGCGACCGTCTATCAGGATCTCGCGCTGGTGCCGCTGCTCTCCGTCGCGCGTAATTTCTTCATGGGACGGGAGCCGCAAAGGAAACTGTTCGGGTTCCTGAACGTGATGGACCTCGAAACGAGCGCGACGACAGCCCGCGACAAGCTCGCAGAAATGGGCATCAACGTGCGCGATCCGCATCAGCCGATCGGCACGATGTCGGGCGGCGAAAAACAGTGCCTCGCAATTGCGCGCGCCATCCATTTCGGCGCACGTGTGCTGATCCTCGACGAGCCGACCGCCGCGCTCGGCGTCAAGCAGAGCTTCAATGTTCTGAAGCTGATCCACAAGGCGCGCGCGAAAGGCATCTCGGTGATCTTCATCACGCACAACGTGCATCACGCGTATCCGATCGGCGATTCGTTCACGTTGCTCAATCGCGGCAAATCGCTCGGTACGTTCACAAAAGAAACGATCAGCAAGGACGAAGTGCTCGACATGATGGCGGGCGGTGCCGAGATGCAGAAGATGATAGGCGAACTCGAAGGCGCAACGATCTGATTCATTCGCGCGGCGGCTGCTGCCGTGGCACCGCTCGCCGCGCTCTGTCATTCAGGGACATTCATGGCTCAATCCAGTACATTCAGCGGGACGCCGGCGCAGCAACCGGGCGCAACCGCCGGCAGCCGCTTCGCGCCGGGCCGCAGCCGCGACATCGTGTGTCTTGGCCGGCTCGCGGTCGATCTGTACGCGCAGCAGGTCGGCGCGCGGCTCGAAGACGTGTCGAGCTTCGCGAAGTATCTCGGCGGGTCGTCGGCGAACATTGCATTTGGCTGCGCGAGGCTCGGACTTGCGTCGGCAATGCTCGCACGCGTGGGCAACGATCACATGGGCCGCTTTCTCACCGAGACGTTGACGAAGGAAGGCTGCGATGTGAGCCACGTGCGCGTGGATCCCGAACGCCTGACCGCGCTCGTGCTGCTTGGCCTCAAAGATCGCGATACGTTTCCACTGATCTTCTATCGCGAGAATTGCGCGGACATGGCCGTGGACGAAGCGGATTTCGACGAGGCTTTTATCGCGTCGTCGAAAGCGCTGCTGATCACCGGCACGCACTTCTCGACCGAACAGGTGAACCGCACGAGCCGCCGCGCGCTCGATTACGCGCGGCGCAACCAGGTGCGCACCGTTCTCGACATCGACTATCGTCCCGTGTTGTGGGGCCTCACGGGTAAGGCGGACGGCGAAACGCGCTTTGTTGCAAGCGAAGGCGTCACCGCGCATCTGCAGCGCATCCTGCCGTTGTTCGATCTCGTGATCGGCACCGAGGAGGAATTCCGCATTGCGGGCGGCAAAAGCGATCTTCTCGACGCCCTGGCAATGGTGCGCGCGGTCACTCCGGCCACGCTCGTGCTCAAGCGCGGGCCGATGGGCTGCCAGATCATCGACGGCGAAGTGCCCGCCTCGCTCGACGACACGCCGGTGCACGGCGGCGTGGAAGTCGAAGTGCTGAACGTGCTCGGTGCCGGCGACGCCTTCGCGTCCGGTTTTCTCTCTGGATGGCTGCGCGATCAACCGCTCGACGCCTGCGCGCGTGCCGCGAATGCCAGCGGTGCACTCGTCGTTTCGCGCCACGCGTGCGCGCCGGCCATGCCGACGCCCGCTGAACTCGACTACTTTCTACGCGAGGCGAAGGCCGATCCCGAGCGTATGCGCCGCCCCGACCGCGACGCGACATTGGCGCGCCTGCATCGCGTGACACCTGCGCGCAAGCAGTGGGACGAAGTGCTCGGCTTCGCGTTCGATCATCGGAATCAGTTCTTTGAACTCGCGCAGCAGAGCGGCGCAAGCGAAGCACGCATCGCCCAGCTCAAGGAGCTGTTCGTCGACGCGGTCGCGCAGACCGAAAGCGCATTGGGCCTGCAAGGCCGCATTGGCGTGCTGATCGACAGCCGCTATGGCCAGGACGCGCTGAACGCGGCAACGGGCCGCGGCTGGTGGATCGGCCGCCCGGTCGAGCTGCCGGGCTCGGTGCCGCTCGTCTTCGACCATGGCCGCTCGGTCGGCACGACACTCGTGTCGTGGCCGCAGGAACACGTCGCGAAGTGCCTCGTGCAATTCCACCCCGACGAACCCGTCGAACAGCGCCTCGAACAGGAAGCCCAATTGCGCGCGCTCTACGACGCGACGCAAGCAAGCGGCCACGAGTTGCTGCTCGAAGTAATTCCACCGAAGCATGCGAACTTGCCGCAGGGTCCGGATATCGTGTATCGCGCGTTGAAGCGGCTCTATAACATCGGCATCTATCCCGAGTGGTGGAAGCTCGAACCGATGGACGCCGCGCAATGGCGCAACATCGACGCGCTGATCGCCGAGCGCGATCCGTATTGCCGGGGCGTCGTGCTGCTCGGTTTGTCGGCGGGCGTCGAGCAGTTAAACGAGGGCTTTCGCGCGGCGGCGCGCTCGTCGACGTGTCGCGGTTTCACGGTGGGCCGCACGATCTTCCACGAGCCAAGTCATGCGTGGCTCGCAGGCGATATCGGCGACGACGAATTGATCGCGCGCGTGCGCCGCACCTTTGAAACGCTAATCGCATCGTGGCGCGCGGCGCGCGACGCCGCCGCCGCCGAACGAGGCGCTAGCAACCGTGTTCATCAGGAGCAGGCGGCATGAATCAGCGCGAGTTACATCATGGACACGACGAAGCGGCATCGGCGGGCGCGGTAGTCTCAGGTACGACCATCCGGCTGACCACCGCGCAAGCGCTCGTTCGCTACCTCGCCGCACAACGCGTCGCCACTGAAGACGGTTTGGGAACAGAACCGCTTTTCGGCGGCGTGTTCGCGATCTTCGGACACGGCAACGTCGCCGGCATGGGCGAGGCGCTGTATCAGCATCGCGACGAGCTGCCGACGCTGCGCGCCCATAACGAACAGGCGATGGCGCACAGCGCGATTGCTTATGCAAAGGCGCACTTTCGCCGACGCATGATGGCGGTCACCACGTCGATCGGACCAGGTGCTACCAATCTGCTGACGGCCGCCGCGCTCGCGCACGTGAATCGTTTGCCGGTGCTGCTGCTGCCGGGCGACATCTTCGTGTCGCGGGCGCCCGATCCGGTCCTGCAGCAGGTTGAAGATTCCCACGATGGCGGCGTTTCCGCGAACGACGCGTTCAAACCCGTGTCGCGCTACTTCGATCGCATCATGCATCCCGCGCAACTGCTGAGCGCACTGCCCCGCGCACTGCGCGTGCTCACCGACGCCGCGTCGTGCGGGCCGGTCACGCTTGCATTGCCGCAAGACGTGCAGGCGCAGGCGTGGGACTTCCCTGCCGACTTCTTTGCGCCGCGCATTGTCACCTTCTATGCGCCCGCACCGCGTGTCGATGAAATCGACGCTGCTGTAGCACGTTTGCAGCGCGCGAAGCGTCCGCTGATCGTTGCGGGCGGCGGCGTGCTGTACGGCCGTGCGACCGATGCGTTGCAACGTTTTGCTGCCGCGCACGGCATTCCCGTTGCGGAGACGCAAGCCGGCAAGAGTTCGCTTGCATGGGACGATCCACTGAACGCCGGCTCGCTGGGCGTGACCGGCTCGCCCGCGGCCAACGCGCTCGCGCGCGATGCCGACTGCGTGCTCGCGCTCGGCACGCGCTTGCAGGACTTCACAACCGGCTCGAATACGCTGTTCACGCAAGCCGACGTGATCGGCATCAATGCAAATGCGTTCGACGCCCTCAAGCATCGCGCCCAAGTCGTCGAGGCGGACGCGCGTCTCGCGCTCGACGCACTCGCCGAACGTCTGCAGGACTGGCAGGCGGATCGCGCGTGGACCTCGCGCGCCCACGAACTAGCCGCAAGCTGGCGCGATACGGTGCATGCGCTCACGCACGCGCCGCAACGAGAGTCCGTGCTGCCTTATGAAGGCGATGTGGTCGGCGCCGTGCAACGTTCAAGCACGAATTCACCGGCGAACGACATCGTCGTGTGCGCGGCCGGCACCTTGCCCGGCGAATTGCACAAGTTGTGGCGCGCCGGAACGCCAGGTGCCTATCACGTCGAATATGGCTACTCGTGCATGGGCTACGAAATCGCCGGAGGACTCGGCGTGAAGCTTGCGCGGCCCGAGCGTGAAGTGATCGTGATGGTAGGCGACGGCAGCTATCTGATGATGAACAGCGAGATTGCCACGTCGGTGATGCTCGGCGCGAAGCTCATTGTCGTGGTGCTCGACAATCGCGGGTACGGTTGCATCAATCGCCTGCAACAGGCATGCGGCGGTGCGCCGTTCAACAACCTGCTCGAAGACAGCATGCAGGGCCCGCTCGGCGCGCCGCAGATCGACTTCGCCGCGCATGCCCGCGCGCTCGGTGCGCGAGCGGAACACGCGGCGAATGTGGCGGAACTGGAAGCCGCGCTGCAACGCGCGCGCTCGGCCGACCGGACCTACGTGATCAGCATCGACACCGATCCGGCCCGCACGACGAGCGACGGCGGCTGGTGGTGGGAAGTCGCGGTGCCCGAAGTCTCGCCGCGAGCGAGCGTGCGCGAAGCGCGGGCAAACTACGACGCGCAGATCTCAGCGCGCGGGAAACCGCCCGCTTCGGCAGAGAACAGCGGTAACGGCAGCAACAGCACCGACCAGGCCAACGATTGAGGACGCTCGCATGACAGCTTTCAACGTACGCATCGGCATCAACCCGTTGTCGTGGATGAACGACGATCTGCCTTCGCTCGGCGGCGAGACGCCGCTCGAACTAGCGCTGACCGAAGGCCGCGAGATCGGTTACCAGGGCTTCGAACTCGGCAACAAGTTTCCGCGCGAACCGCAGGCATTGAAGACGCTGCTCGCGCAATACGATCTCGCGCTCGTGTCCGGCTGGTACTCGGGACGTCTCGCGCGGCGTAGCGTCGAAGAGGAAATCGCCGAGGTCGGCCCGCATCTCGAACTGCTCGCGCGAAACGGCGCGACGGTCATGGTGTATGGCGAAGTGGCGGATTCTATTCAGGGCGCGCCAAGACCTTTATATCAACGGCCGCGTTTTTTCAGCGACGCACAGTGGGCCGCCTACGCCGCACGCGTCGACGAATTCGCGCGCTATACGCTAAGCCGCGGCGTGCGGCTTGCGTACCATCATCATATGGGGGCTTATGTGGAAACGCCGGCCGACGTCGATCAGCTGATGTCACGCACGAGCGACGCGGTCGGCCTGCTGTTCGACGCGGGGCACATTACCTTTGCAGGCGGCGATCCGCTCGTCGTGCTCGACAAACACATCGGCCGGGTGTGTCATGTGCACTGCAAGGACGTGCGCCCTGCCGTCATGAAACTCGCGCGCAATCGCAACTGGAGCTTTCTCGACGCAGTGATCGCCGGCGCTTTCACGGTGCCCGGCGACGGCGCAGTCGATTTCCCGTCAATCATCGCGCGCCTGAAGCGGCATGGCTATTCGGGCTGGCTCGTCGTGGAGGCGGAACAGGACCCGGTCGTGGCTCCGTCGTTCGAGTATGCGCAGAAGGGCTATCAAACATTGAGTGCGTTGGTCGATGCCCCGCTCGACACGACGTCTGCCGGCACTCGGGGCGACAGCCATGGCACCACGCAGGAGGCAGCATGACTCTATTAGTGAAGGCGCAGCGCGAAGGCCAGACGATCGCGCGAGTTACACCGGCATCGGCGTGCTGGCGCTATGTCGGCTTTGCCGCTTACCGTCTTGGCACGAGTGAAGTCGTGCACGTGATGGAGCCGTCGCGCGAAGTGTGCATTGTCGTGCTCACGGGCGCGGTGGATATTGAAACTGCGGACACCCGATGGAGCTCGCTCGGTTCGCGCGACAGCGTATTCGAAGATGCCGCGCCTTATGCGGTCTATTTGCCGCCGGGCGTGCGCGCCACCGTGCGCGCGTGCCGCGATGCGGAGGTCGGCGTAGCGAGCGCGCCTGCGAAAGGCGAGCTGCCCGCACGCCTGATCGAGCCGTCTTCGATGAAGCGCTCGACCCGCGGGAAAGGTCTGAATACGCGATACGTATGCGACATTCTTCCGCAAACAGAGCCGGCGGAATCGCTGCTGGTGGTTGAAGTGAGAACGCCTGGCGGACACGCGTCGAGCTATCCGCCGCATAAGCACGACACCGATAATGTGCCCCACGAGAGTTCGCTCGAAGAGACGTACTACCATCGGTTGAATCCGCCGCAAGGCTTTGCGTTCCAACGCGTGTACACCGATATGCGCGACATCGACGAATCAATGGCCGTCGAGGACCACGATGTCGTGATGGTGCCGCGCGGCTATCATCCGGTCGTCGTGCCGTATGGCTATGACTCGTATTATCTGAATGTCATGGCCGGTGCTCAACGCGTCTGGCATTTCCGCAACGACCCGGCGCACGAGTGGATCATCAACAAGGAAGATTGAGCCGCGCGAAGGTGCCTCGTGCGAAGTTGCTTCACACGAGGAGCGAGGCAACTTCGCGTAACAACACACAACGCCACGCATCCGACTCGCGCGATGCCAAAGCCCGATCATTTGCCTCGCGCGGCGAGATCCACTTCGAGGCCCCCGTTGGTGTCCATTTTCACCGTGCCCTTCGAAACGTCTCTGCGATAGCCGTATAAATCGAACTTCATCGCGCCGGCGTTCGAGCTGTCCTTGATGAACGTCCGCGCATTCGTGACGAGCGAATTGAACATCTTCACGTCGCCGGATTCGATCCACACATAACTTTTTGCCGCGTTGACCATGTTTGCCGGCGGCCGCGCGGGCGCGATCCCGGTCTCGCGCCTGAACTTCAGTAGAAGACCTTCGTCGGTCACGGTCGCGCTTGCAAGACGCCCTTGCAAGACGGGCGGCGGGAACACCGTGTACTGATCGAACACGAGTTCGTTGCCTTCGAGCGCGACACCTTTGCGCGCAAATGGCGTGAGTGAAGCGAGCGGAATATCGAGTGCGCGCAGCAGTCCGGCCTGCGGTATGCCAAGCACTTTCACCGACGAAGGTTCATACACGAGATGCCGATCGTCTCTCGCGACGATGGTGCCGCTCATCGTCGTGGGCAGCCACACGCCGGGAAAGTGATTCCACAACTTGATGCCGCCCGTGACTTCGAGCTTGCCGTCCACCGGCTTCAACTGCAGATCATTGAGCGAGCGCGGCTCGTAATCGAGCAGGTAGTCGTTGAAGAGCGCCGCCATTGCCGGCCAAGGCTCGACCACTTCCCCGCCGATGATGCGGATGTCGTACTGTCCCGGATCGTCGAGGTCGACAGGCTCGCCCGGCGTCTTCGGAATCATCTGCGCGTCGAGCGAACGCACATGAAAGCCGATGCGACCCGCTACATAGAAGTCGACGTTTTCGACATGTATCAACGACGCATGGCCGGATGAATGACGTTCGTCGCCGGTTGCAGGGGTTCGAGTCCCCTCCCTGGCACCGGAAAACGCCCTCCGCATGCTGACAGGAACAGCACGCGCCGCCGACGCGCTTTGCAACTCCTGCGGCACGCGTCGCCATTCGAGCCGCGCCTGAGCAAGCGAGGCCTGCTGCGCGCGAATCAAGCTGTCGTTGAAGCGCGCGCTAGCGCTGCCGATCTGCAGCGACGGATCTTTCGCGGCACCCGCAAGCGCCGTGTACGAAGGCAGGTGGACGGCAAGCGCGCCCGCTTCGTCGAAGGTGAAATATCCCGCGGCCATCTGGTCGCGATAGTGGTACAGATCAAGCACGAACGGCGCGTGCGCGTCGATAGGCGTGAGCGCCATGTCGATGTTCATCGGCATCGAGCGCATGAATTTGACGTCCCCGCCTTCCATCAGCATGCCGCGCGCGGGCATGTTCGCAGGCCAGTCGATCTTCGGCACGGAGCCGTCGTCGAGCATGAAGCGCACGCCGGCCGCGCTCGTGTCGAGCTTCGTTATCGTCAGATGCAGCGCAGGCGGCGGCGTCAGTTTCGCGACCTGCATGACGACGTCGTCGCCGTCGAGACGCGCAATCGGCGTATCGACCTTCAACAGATCGGCCATCCTGACGTGCGCGGCCTGCATCAGCCTGTCGGCTGCCACGCCTGCAACCTCGACGTGATCGGCATGGAACACGAGTTCGTCGGCACTGAGCATGGACAGTGAACCAGACAGAACGATCGGCACCCACGTATCGCGACGCATCTCGCCGGTAATGCGCAAGCTGCCATCGTCTTGCGGCACGACGCGCATGTTGCGCAGCGGCGAACCTCGATACTGGAACAGATAACGGTTGAAGATCGCGGTGAGCTTTGCACTGTCTAGCATCACCTCGCCGCGATGAACGTCGATGCTCAGGCTGGTCGGGTCGTCGAATACGATCGGCTCTCCTGGCCGCGACGGAACCAGCGTCGCGGCCATGTCGTAAATCATGAAGCCGATGTCGCCCGTCACGCGAAAGTCGACGTTGCGCGCGAACATCAACGAACCGTCGATGCCCGAGTCGCGCAGTGTGAGCGCGCGGCTGCGCTTCGTGCTGAGGCCGCTTGTCGCCGGCACCCGCGCGGCGATGCTTTGCTCGATGACGAGTTGGTGGGCCTTCGCGCGCTCGATGGCAGGCAGCGACGAGGATGCGGGTTTTGAGTCGTAACCCGTTTTGTCCTGCGACGCCGGCATGGTCGCCGACGTTGCCAGATTCGCCGACGAACTGGCGTCGGCACAAGCGCACATCAGCAAAGCCACGGCGAGCACTGTGGCGACCGCGCCTGTCTCGTTCATGATGTCTCCTCCTGAAGCCGCGACGCGTCTTCAACGCTCACGTCGACGTCGCTCGTCTTTCACTTGATTGTCTTCATTTGTACGCGCGCTGCCGACAAGATTTCTGGAGGACGCTCACCAAACGATCAAGCGTTTGAATCGCTTTGACGAGTCGACGCAAAGCCGTGCGGGCTCGGGATAAGCGGCATAGCCGGAACGGAGAGTCAAACGCTAATACCGCCGCCCTTTTTAGTTTGCGGAAAAATGGGCATTCGACAAAAGCACACGCGGGGTTGAGAACCGCACGCAGGGAAAGGGTTTAATCCACACCCAGGGATCAACCCACACCGAGCCATTCACGCATGACGTCCGGACGCGGCAGGAACGCGTGAAGTTCGCCGTCGAACACGATCTCGCCATGACCCATTACCGCGACGCGGCTCGCAATGTCCTGCGCGATCACGAGTCGCTGCTCGATCAGCAACATCGCCATGCCGCGCTCGCGCAGCACACGCAGGCATTGGGCGACCTGCTGCATCACGAAGCCCGCGAGGCCCTCGCCGGGCTCGTCGACCAGCAGCAGATCGGGATCGCCGAGCAGCGCGCGGGCGAGACTCAGCATCTGCTGCTCGCCGCCCGACAGCGCGCCCGCGCGCATGCGTCGTCGCTCGTGCAGCACGGGGAAAAGCGAGTAGGCGTCGTCTATGCTGAAGCGCGGCGTGCGCCCGCGATTGCGCGGGGCTACGCCGAGTTCGAGGTTTTCGCCGACGCTCAGCGTGGGAAACACATCGCGATGCTCGGGCACATAGCCGATGCCGAGCCGCGCGATTTCAAAGGTGCGCAATCCGGCAAGTGAGTGACCCGCGAAGCGCAACTCGCCTTCGGCATGCAAGAGGCCCATGATCGAGCGAACGAGTGTCGAGCGTCCCGAACCGTTGCGCCCGACGAGCGCGACCACTTCGCCCGCGCCGATCTGCAAATTCACGCCGTGCAACGCCTGGCTCGGCCCGTACCAGGCATTCAGTCCGCGAATGTCGAGCAAGGATGTCATGCGTCGAATCCTTCGCCGAGATAAGCCGCGCGCACCGCGGCATCCGCGCGAATCGCCGCAGGCGTGCCGGTCGCAATAATGCGCCCTTGCACGAGCACTGAAATGCGATCGGCGATGGCGAACACCGCGTCCATATCGTGCTCGACCATCAGCAGCGTGCGTCCCGCTGTGGTCTCGCGGATCAGTTCGATTGCGCGCGCCGCCTCCGCGCGGTTCATGCCGGCAGTCGGCTCGTCGAGCAACAACGTATGCGCGCCGCCAGCGAGTGCTATGCCGAGGTCGAGCGCGCGCTGCTCCGCGTAGCTCAGCGCGCCGGCCAGAATATGCGCGCGCGCGTCGAGGCCGACTGCTTCGAGCACCTGCGCCGCGCGTGCATCGACCTCCGGTGCGCCAGAGAATCGCTGCCACCAGCGTATGCGGTCGCGCTCGGCGAGCATCGCCGCGCAGCGCAGGTTGTCGTACACGCTCAACCGTGCAAACACGCTCGTGTTCTGGAAACTGCGCGCGAGACCACGGCGCGCAATCGCCGCCGGCGCAAGGCGCGTGATCTCAGCACCGAAGAGGTCGATGCGCCCAGCGTCTGGCCGCGTGGCGCCGGCAATGAGATTGAAGAGCGTGGATTTGCCCGCGCCGTTGGGGCCGATCAACGCGTGCCGCTCGCCCGGTTCGATCGCGAGATTCACACCGCGCAGGATGCGCGTGGCGCCGAAGCGCTTCTCGACGCCGTAGAGCGCGAGCGCGGGGATCATTGCGAACCTCCGGCGTTTTGCATCGTGCGTACATGGGCCGCGAGACGGGTTTGCGCACGCGACGCGGACAAAGCCGCCAAGGCACCCAGTGCTGCGAGCACGAAGATCGTCAGCCCGAGCCGCAACGGCGACGCGGTGACGAACGATAGCCACGAAGACTGACCGCCGACGCGCAGCGCAGCGCCCTCCTCGGCACCGAACTGGACGGCGTAAGCCCACTGCACCGCGAGCACGGTGGCAACCGTCCACAACAGGATGGCAGCCGTGCCGCAGATGTAGACGGCGCGGCATGTGCGCCAACCGTCACGCGCGAGCCGCGCCGTATGCCGCTGGATAAAACCGGCGAGTCCGTCCGGCGCAGCGACCACGATCACCATAAAGAAAAGGCCCAGATAAAAGAGCCAGGCCCGCGTGACGCCGGCCACGGCCACGCTGAAGAACGTCAGCACGACCGCGCCTGCGACCGGTCCGAAAAAGACACCCGTGCCGCCGATTACCGTGGCGATCAGCACGGAGCCCGAGCGCACCATGCTCACACTATCGGTCGACACCAGTTCGACGTTGATCAGCGCAAGTGTGCCCGCGATACCCGCAAAGAACGCCGACATGACCACGACGCCATAGCGGACGCGGCGCGGATAGCAGCCGATCGCCGCGGCGCGCGCCGGGTTGTCGCGCACCGCGTTGGCAAGCCGCATGAACGACGTGCGTGACAGGGCGAACATCGCGGCGCTCGCGAGCAGGCACCACAGCGCGATCAGCGTGTAAGCCTCGCGCGCGGGGCCGAACGTAAAGGCGCCGAGCATGGGCCCACTTGCGCGGTCTATGGCAACACCCGCTTCGCCGCCGAACCAGTCGGGCAAGGTCCACGCGGCGGCCGCGACGAGTTCGCCGATGCCTAGCGTGATCATGGCAAACGCGGTCCCGGCGCGACGCGTCGAGATAAAACCGAGCAGCGCCCCGCACGACGCGGCGCCCGCGCCGCCGACCAGCGGCAGCAGCGCGAGCGGTGCGCCGATGCGGTTGAAAACCTGCGCGGCAATCAGCGCCCCGAGGCCCGAATAGGCGGCATGGCCGAACGACAGCAGTCCGGTCTCTCCGAGCAACAGGTTGTACGAGAGCGCGAAGACGATCATCGTGGCGGTCTGCGCGAGGTAGACGAGCAGCCAGCTTTGACGCCAGATCAATGGCGGTGCAGTGAGAAGGACAATGAGCGCGAGCCACGGTGCGAGACGACGCCACATCGCGTGAGAACGCTGGGTCCCGGCTACGGGCGACGCTTGCGCGGGCTCCGGCTTGAGCAATTCACGCATGATCGTCGCGCCGGCCGAAGAGTCCGCGCGGGCGCAGCGCCAGCATGCCGACGAGCAGCAGGTACGGAATCAGCGGCGCAAGCTGCGCGAGCGTCAGCGCATCCCATTCGCGCGGCAGCGAAGCGTCGAACGTGGCGAGCACGTCGCCGAGCGAAACATCGCTCGCCACCGCCAGTGTCTGCACACAGCCGATCAGCAGCGACGCAGCCAGCGCGCCGCCCAGCGATCCGAGCCCGCCGATCACCACGACGACGAACACAATCGAGCCGAGCGATTCGGCCATAGCGGGTTCGATCACGGAAAGCGGCGCGCCGATCACGCCGGCCAGCGCGGCGAGCGCCGTGCCCGCCGCGAAGACGCCGGTGAAGACGCGCGGCACATTGTGGCCGAGCGCTTCGACGGCGCTCGGGTGCGTCAGCGCGGCCCGCACGATCAGGCCCGCCTTCGACACGCGCAGCACCGCGTACAGCGAGACGAGCATCACAAGAGAGACGAGCATCATGAACGCTCGATAACGCGCGAAGGTCGCGCCGTAGAGCGTGAAAAGCGGACCGTCCAGCGCGGCCGGCACGCTCGCGCCGAGCGGACTCAAACCCCAGCCGAGCTTCACGAGTTCGCCGAGCACGTAGGCAGCGCCGAACGTCAGCAGCAATTCCGCCAGATGGCCATGGCTTCGCACCCGGCGCAACAGCCAGCGCTCCAACGCAGCACCAATCAAACCGACGACGAGCGGCGCGATCACGAGCGCGCTCCAGAATCCGGCCCGCGCGGCCACCGAATAGCCGACGTAGGCGCCAAGCATGTAGAAGCTCGCATGCGCGAAGTTCAGCACGCCGAGCATGCTGAAGATCAACGTCAGCCCGGCCGACAGCATGAAGAGCAGCAGTCCGAAGCTGAGCCCGTTAAGCAGGTTGATGGCTAACGACTGCACGTGCCTAATCCGCCGTTGTGCCGGTGACAACGCGGATCGGCTCGAGCGCCTCGCGCAGTGCATCGGGCAGGCTCACTGGACGGCGGGTGACGCGATCCACGTACACATGCACGAAGTGGCCGTGCGCGGCGGCTTCGTCGCTGCCTTCCTTGAAGAGCCCCACTTCGTAACGCACACTCGACGTGCCGAGCCGCGTCACTCGCAAGCCCGCTTCGACGCGCTCTGGGAACACGAGCGGCGCAAAGTAGTTGCAATGCGTCTCGACCACCAGACCGATCGTTTCGCCGCGCTCGAAATCGAGCACGCCGGCGCGGATCAGATACTCGTTCACCACCGTATCGAAGTAGCTGTAATAGACGACATTGTTCACGTGACCGTAGACGTCGTTGTCCATCCAGCGCGTGGTGATGGCGAGAAAGTGCGGGTACGAACTTCGTGACGCGGCGGCGGGTTTGGACATTGAGGTGGCTGGGTCGCTTGAGTGGTGGTGTCGGGGTGCGGTCGGGTTTGGGGCGGCGCCTGCCGTTGCCGTATGTGCGGCGCCGCTGTCCGGCTCGCCGACGTTACCGGCGATCATGGCCGCTCACGACTATTGCCCCGGCTTGTCGACGAATTCGAACGGCAAGCCGCGCCGCCGCATCCATTCCCCGAGCGCCTGCCCGGTGCCGGCGCGCCATGGCCGCAGCTTCTCCGGCTCGACCAGCCGGTACTCGAGCAGTTCCGGCGACAGAAAAATCGTGCCGTTTGCCTTCACGTGATACGCGATGATCAGTTCGTTCTTGCGAATGAATTCGTACACGCCGATCAGCTCGACCGACTCGGCATGCAACGACGTCTCTTCAAGCACCTCGCGCGCAATGCCCTCTTCCGGCGTCTCGCCGTTTTCGAGGAAGCCCGTGATCAGCGCAAAGACGCCCTCCGCCCACGCAGCGTTGCGCGCCAGAAGAATCTTGCCCTCGTATTCGACGATCGCCGCGACCACCGGCAGCGGATTGTTCCAGTGCACGTAGCCGCATCCGGCATCGGGACAGGTCTGGCGGATGCGCCCGCCTTCATGCTCGGCGTCGGCGCGCTCCGTCAACGGCGTCGCGCAGCGGGGACAAAATCGGTATTCGGTCATGGTGAGGTGACTTGGAGGTTCGGTCTTTGCCGGCGCGGCGCGCTGGCGGCGTTGCGGCTTACACGGATTCCCGGCTTCCCGGCTTCCCGGTTTGCACAGCGGACGAACTTTACGCCGCGCACAACTCGCGGACTTCGGTCGCGAAACGCTCGACCGTTTCGGGTTGCGTGTCCCACGCGCACATCAACCGGCAGCCGCCCGCGCCGATGAACTCGTAGAACTTCCAGCCGCGCGCGCGCATGGCCTTCGCGGCTTGCGCGGGCAACTGCGCGAACACCGCGTTCGACTCGCGCGGGAACATGATGCTGACGCCCGGAATTTCCTGCAACCGCGTTTGCAGCAGTTGCGCCATCGCGTTCGCGTGACGCGCGTTGCGCAACCACACGTCGTTATCGAGCAGGCCGAGCCACGGCGCAGAAATGAAGCGCATCTTGGAAGCAAGCTGGCCCGCCTGCTTCAGTCGGTAGGCGAAGTCGGCGGCGAGCGCGCGTTCGAAGAACACTACCGCTTCGCCCACCGGCAAGCCGTTCTTGGTGCCACCGAAACACAGTACGTCGACGCCCGCGCGCCAGGTGATCTCGGACGGATGCACGTCAAGCGCGGCGACCGCATTCGCGAAACGCGCGCCGTCCATATGCACCTTCAGATGACGACGCTTGGCGATTGCAGCGATCGCGCGCACTTCCTCGACGGTGTAGACGGTGCCGACTTCGGTCGACTGCGTGAGCGTGACGACCTTGGGCTTCGGGTAATGAATGTCGGCGCGGCGCGTGACGACCGCCTCGATCGCATCAGGCGTGAGCTTGCCGCCGATGCCGGGCGCCGTGAGCAGCTTCGAGCCGCCAGAGAAGAACTCGGGGCCGCCGCATTCATCGGTCTCGATGTGCGCGAGTTCATGGCAGATCACCGAGTGGTATGACTGGCAAAGCGACGCAAGCGCAAGCGAATTGGCCGCCGTGCCGTTGAACACGAAGAACACTTCGCAATCGGTCTGGAACAGTTCGCGCAGACGGTCGCATACCTGATTGGTCCAGGAGTCGTCGCCATAGGCCGGTTCGTGGCCGCTGTTGTTGGCGGCGATCAGCGCATGGAGCGCTTCGGGACAGATGCCGGCGTAGTTGTCGGACGCGAAATGTTGCATGGTGAGCAGCGCGGCCGGCGACAGACACGCGGGGATGACGGAAAGCCGTCATTTTAGTGCTAGAGGGCGGGATTTGTTTTTTGAGGGGGTGCGGTTTTGGGGTTGAGCGTGGGTGGTTCGAGCTTGGGGGGCAAGCGTGAGGTTTTTGCGTGGGATTGCGGAAGGGGGTTGTTCGAGGATATTCGCTAGCGAGCATGCAATCGGAGGGCGCGACGGCGCGTTGTCTCGTCACGGGGATGCGCGAACGTCGGCAAACTTACCAAGGTGTCCGCCGCCAGTGTCCAGGCGCGAGTATGCAAACGAAGGACGCGACGGCGCGTCGTCTCATCACCGGGCTGCCCGAACGTCGGCGAACTTACCGCCGGTGTCCAACCGCGGCTTCAACCGCAGCCACACTCCGGCATGCGCCCTCGCCCGCGAGGCATTCTGGCGACGGCTACAAGACCGCCCGCCCCCAGCAACAACACGCCGGCCGCCAGCCACAAAGCCGGCGAAAACGAGCCGGTATGCGCGGCGATCGGCGCAGCGACGAGCGGTCCGATGATCTGGCCGAGGCCGTAGGCGGCAGTGGCATAGCCCATGAGGCCGGCCGCGTCGTCGCCGCGCAGACGCCGTGCCTCACGCATCGCGAACAAGGTAATTGCAGTAAAGGGCACGCCGATCAGAATGCTTCCGAGTGAGAAGCCGCCCGCCGTCGGCCAGACAATGCCGAGCGCGATACCGCAGGCTTGCAACACGTAACTGCCCGCCAGCAACACGCGATTGTCCAGGTGCAGCGGCAGCCGCGCGGCCAGCAATGCACCGACGATCAACGCAGCGCCGAACATCGGCCAGAACAGGTCGGGCCACGGCGAGCCGGGCAGCGCATGACGCGCGATAACCGGCAGAAACGTCGCCGTAATGATGTAGCCGAAGCCAGGCACACCGTAAAGGACGACGAGCCAGAAGGCGTCCGCGGGGTGGCTGCGACGCTCGTCGCCCACGGTCGGACGGGTTGCGTGGCCATAGCTTCGCGCGGCGGTGTTGGGCATTGCCGGGGCAGCACTGGGCGCTTTGGTTGCATGTGCAATTGCAGCGGCGGTTGCAGCGGCGGAGACGTTTGCTTCGATGGCGTCAGGCGCGGCGGTGGCAAAACTCTTTGCCGTAGTTACGCCGGAGTTCGCGGCAGCCAGACCCTCCGGCGCCGTTGGGCCGCGCGTCGCCGGGTCAAAACTCGATGTGTGTTCTTGGCCGGTGCGTTGACCGGCGCCTCCTACCGTTCCAGTGAACGATCCGCTAGCCGGCCTGTCTCCCATCGCCCTTTCATTAACTAAAGGCGCAGAGCGGCGACGCGCATTCTCAGCACCCGAACCGGAAGCGGCCGACGCGCCGAACGCGGACCAGACCACCACCGTGAGAACCGCCGAGATCAAGCCAAAGCCGATCCAACCCACCGTCGCGCCATAACCGCCCGCCGCGCTGACCAGCAAGCCGGTCCCGACGATGCCCACGCCCGGCCCCGTGTAAATCACGCCGCTCCATGCAGACTGACCGAGTTCCGCGAGCCGCCGCAGGCCCCATTGCGACGCGAACACGAAAGTCCAGGCGCTCACCGCTCCGGCGATGAAGCGAACCGCGGCCCACACCCAGAACTGACTCGTGACGCCCATTGCCAGTGTCAACAGAACGGTCAGTACCAGCCCGGAGCGCACCATCCGGGCGGGCTCGACGCGCAACGCCGCGCAGGTCAAAGCGCCGACGAAATAGCCCGCGTAATTGAACGACGCCAGCCAGCCGCCGTGCTGGATGTCGATCGGCGGCTGACCGAACACGCCGCCGCCGTGCAGCATCAGCGGCAATAGCGGCGTGAACGCAAACCGCCCGACTCCGAGCGCGACGGCCAGCGTCACCATACAGGCGAGCGCTGCGCGCCGGGCGGCATGGGGTTCCGCGGACATGAATTGAGCTTGGGAAGCAGGATCGTTCATGGATGGCCGTTGAAGGAAACGCACGCGACATGCAGGAAGCCGCGCGCCAACTCACCTGAGCTGCCGCGCGGTCGGCCCATGCCGACCAGCATGCGGGCGGCGCCTGAGCCGAAGCTGTATCCATATTAGCTTGACGATTCGATCATAGAAAATGAATAATTTGGATACCATCCATCGCGAGGAGAGAATCGTGGACTTGGCAGCCTTAACGATTTTTCGGGCAGTCGTGCGCGAAAACGGCGTGACCCGCGCCGCCGCGAAGCTCAATCGCGTGCAATCGAATGTCACCACGCGCATCAAACAGCTTGAAGAGCAGCTCGGGGCGGATCTCTTCATCCGCGACGGGCGACGCCTCGTGCTGACGCCCGCCGGCGAGACGCTCCTGCCGTACGCCGAACGGCTGCTCGCTCTTGCCGACGAAGCACGCCACGCGGTGCGCGCCGACCGTCCGAGCGGGCGGCTGCGTCTGGGCACAATGGAAAGTGTCGCGGCAACACGTCTTCCGGGGTTGCTCGCCCGCTATCACCAGCAATGGCCCGACGTCGCCCTCGAGCTCGAAACCGGTACGACCGGCAAGCTGATCGAACGGGTGCGCGAATTCGAAGTGGACGCCGCTCTCGTGGCAACACCACTGGACCCGGCGGCGCTTGGCGACCTGTTCGAGACTGTGCCGGTGTTCAGAGAGGAACTGGTGATGCTGACGCCCCGCGGCCATCGGCCCATTCGCGGAGTGCGCGACATCGCGCTATCGACGCTCGTTGCGTTCGAACGCGGCTGCGCCTACCGGGCCTACATCGAGAAATGGTATCTGGAGCACGGCGTGAGGCCGGCGCGCGTGCTGGAACTCGGCTCGTATCATGCGATCGTGGCTTGCGTGGCCGCGGGCGCCGGGGTGGCGGTTGCGCCCCGCTCGGTGCTGGGACTGCAAGCGGACGCGAGCAACATCGCCGTGCATGACTTGCCCGACATCGGTGTGATCGAGACATTGCTCGTCTGGCGACGTGGGCACTTTTCGTCGGCCCTCAACGCGCTTAAGCAGACTCTGGTCGCGCAGGAGAGCGCTGGGGTTGTGACGGCGGAGGTGGCTGCGGGTGCAGGTTCAGATGCTGATCCAGGCGTTCGCGCAGGCGTCGCCTGATTTTTCGCTACAACGCTGGACACTCAGCGAGTATCTGAAATTGGCCGGTAGACGCGTCACGCCGCCGTGTCTCGCTCCCCAACGGTAAGCGCGAGACGCTAACCGACCGCCGACCCAGCAAAAAAATTGGGTCACCCGCCACGCCGACAATCCGGCGCACCGCGTGACCCACTTCAAATCTTTTCAATGAGGTTCGGCTCGATCCAGCGCATAACAGCCGGATCGAAACCCGATCAAAGCTGCGCTTCGACCCACCCCTTCACACCAGCAAGCGCTGCGGGCAGATTTGCCGGCTCGGTCCCGCCAGCCTGCGCCATGTCCGGCCGGCCGCCGCCCTTGCCGCCCACCTGCTGCGCGACGAAGTTGACGAGCTCGCCCGCCTTGACCTTCTTGCTCGCGTCCGCGGTGACGCCGGCGATCAGGCTGACCTTGCCGCCTTCGACTGAAGCCAGCACGATCGCCGCGCTCTTCAGCTTGTCCTTGAGCTTGTCCACCGTTTCGCGCAGCGTCTTCACATCTGCGCCTTCAAGCGTGGCGGCCAGAACCTGCACGCCGGACACTTCGATCGCCTGACCGGCGAGTTCGTCGCCCTGGCTCGACGCCATCTTCGACTTGAGCGCGCTCAGTTCCTTCTCAAGCTGCTTCACCTGATCCTGCACCTGGGTGATGCGCTGTGTCAGTTCGGACGGTTGAGCTTTCAGCACGGCCGCCGCGGCATTGATGCGCGCGTCGAGATCCTGCACGAAGCGCACGGCGTTGTCGCCCGTGATTGCTTCCACGCGACGGATCCCTGCCGCCACACCGCCTTCCATCACGATTTTGAAGAGACCGATGTCGCCGGTGCGTTGGACGTGCGTGCCGCCACACAACTCGCGGGAGAAGCCCAGGTCGAGCACGCGCACTTCGTCGCCGTATTTCTCGCCGAACAGCGCCATGGCGCCGCCCTTCACCGCTTCGTCGAACGGCATGACGCGCACGATGCCCGGTGCGTTCGCCAGCACTTCGGCGTTGACGATCTCTTCGACGCGGCGGATCTGCTCGTCTGTCATTGGCGCGTTGTGTGCGAAGTCGAAACGCGTCTTGTCCGGATCGACAAGCGAGCCTTTCTGCTGCACGTGCGAGCCGAGCACTTCGCGCAACGCCTTGTGCATAAGGTGCGTGGCCGAGTGGTTGCGGGCCGTGCGGGCGCGGCGCACCGCGTCGATTTCAGCCTTGACGACGTCGCCCACCTTCAGCGTGCCCTGTTCGAGGGTACCGTGATGACCGACCACGTCGGCCTGCACTTTCAGCGTGTCGGATACCGCAAAGCGCACGCTCACGTTGGCGAGCAGGCCCTGGTCGCCAACCTGGCCGCCCGACTCTGCGTAGAACGGAGTATGGTCCAGCACGACAACGGCCTGCTGCCCGTGTGTGACTTCCTGCACCGAAGCGCCATCGACATAAAGCGCGGTCACCTTCGCGTCGTCGAAGATTATTTCTTCGTAGCCGTGGAACGTGGTTTTCGCGCCCGAATATTCGAGCCCTTGCGCCATCTTGAACTTGCCCGCTGCGCGAGCCTGTTCGCGCTGACGCGCCATGGCTTCGTCGAACGCTGCTTCGTCTACCGTCACTTCGCGCTCACGACATACGTCGGCGGTCAGGTCGAGCGGGAAGCCATACGTATCGTGCAGCTTGAACGCAAGTTCGCCGTCGAGTGTCTTGCCGCCCTTCTTTTCGAGGTCGGCCAGCGCGTTTTCGAGAATCGACATGCCGTGTTCGATCGTCTCGAAGAAGCGTTCTTCTTCCTGACGCAGCACGTCGGTCACGCGCTGTTGTGCGTCCTTCAGTTCCGGATACGCGCCGCCCATTTGCGCGACGAGATCGGCCACCATGCGATGGAAGAACGAGCCCTTCTTGCCGAGCTTGTAGCCATGACGGATAGCGCGGCGCACGATACGGCGCAGCACGTAGCCGCGACCTTCATTGCCGGGAATCACGCCGTCGACGATCAGGAACGAGCACGCGCGAATATGATCGGCTATCACCTTCAGCGAGTTGTTCGTGAGATCGCTCACGCCGGTTTCGCGCGCGGCAGCCTGAATGAGCGCCTGGAACAGGTCGATCTCATAGTTGCTGTGCACGTGCTGCAACACCGCGGCGATTCGCTCGAGACCCATGCCTGTGTCGACGCACTGCTTGGGCAGCGGCGTCATGTTGCCTTGCGCGTCGCGATTGAATTGCATGAACACGAGATTCCAGATCTCGATGTAGCGGTCGCCGTCTTCTTCCGGCGATCCCGGCGGGCCGCCCCACACGTCCGGGCCGTGGTCGTAGAAAATTTCCGAGCACGGGCCGCACGGGCCGGTGTCTGCCATTTGCCAGAAGTTGTCCGACGCGTAACGCGCGCCCTTGTTGTCGCCGATGCGGATGATGCGCTCTACCGGCACGCCGACTTCTTTCGCCCAGATGTCGTGCGCTTCGTCGTCTTCGTGATAGACGGTGACCCACAGCTTGTCTTTCGGCAGCTGGTACACGCCCGTCAGCAGTTCCCACGCGTAGTGGATTGCGTCACGCTTGAAATAGTCGCCGAACGAGAAGTTGCCCAGCATTTCGAAGAACGTATGGTGGCGCGCGGTATAGCCGACGTTTTCCAGATCGTTGTGCTTGCCGCCCGCGCGCACGCTGCGCTGCGCGGTAGTGGCGCGCGAATACGGACGAGACTCCGCGCCGAGGAACACATCTTTGAACTGCACCATTCCCGAATTGGTGAAGAGCAGCGTCGGGTCGTTGCCGGGCACAAGGCTCGACGAGCGAACGATCGTATGGCCCTTCGATTCGAAGAACTTGAGGAATTTCTCGCGGATTTCGGCGGCTTTCATAGCGTGCGGGGGACGGTCCTGACTGTTTCCAGACTTTTACCGGCGGCATCGGAAGATGCGCCAACTGTTTGTTTCTTAAACGACTGATTATACGGGATCGGCGGCCTCGCGCGGCGCGCTGCCGCGTCGTTAGCCGTTCGGCCAGGTCGCACCGGGTAGTGTGAGACACAGGACGCGCCAAGCCGCGCATGGGTCCTCGCGTGGCTCTTGCAGCGCTTGCGAGAATTGCGCGTCATTCGTCTTATGACGTTTGGCCGACTGCGCCGGCGCCCGCTAATCGCTTAAGATTGCCCACATACACGGTGCCTTGCGCGCCGGCCGCTTACATAGGAGACATCGACAAACATGGGCGCTCTCAGTCATATCCGCGTGCTGGATCTCACCCGCGTGCTCGCCGGCCCCTGGTGCGCGCAGACGCTTGCCGATTTCGGCGCAGACGTGATCAAGATCGAACGCCCCGACGTGGGTGACGACACGCGCCACTGGGGCCCTCCGTACCTCAAGACGCCCGAGGGCACGGACACGCGCGAGGCGGCCTACTATCTCGCCGCGAACCGCAACAAGCGCTCGGTGACCATCGACATCGCGTCGCCGGAAGGTCAGCGGATCATTCGCGAACTGGCCGCGCAAAGCGACGTGGTGCTGGAGAACTACAAGGTCGGGCAACTGAAGAAATACGGCCTCGATTACGCGTCGCTGAAAGAAGTGAAGCCGGATCTGATCTACTGCTCCGTAACCGGATTCGGGCAGACGGGACCGTATGCGCAGCGCGCGGGCTACGACTTCATCGTACAGGGGATCGGCGGATTCATGAGTATCACCGGCGAGCGCGACGGCCAGCCTGGCGGCGGCCCGCAGAAGGCCGGCGTGGCGATTGCCGATCTCATGACCGGCATGTATTCGACCATCGCCGTGCTCACGGCTCTCACGCACCGCGACCGCACCGGGGAAGGCCAATATATCGACATGGCATTGCTCGACGTGCAGGTCGCCATGCTCGCCAACATGAATTCGAACTACCTCGCGAGCGGTCAGCCGCCAGTCCGCTGGGGCAACGCGCATCCGAACATCGTGCCGTATCAGACGTTCCAGACGAGCGACGGCTGGATCATCGTCGCGGTCGGCAACGACGGCCAGTTCCGCAAGTTCGTCGAGGTGGGCCAACGCCCGGAACTTGCCGAAGACGAGCGTTTTGCCACCAATCCCGCGCGCGTGCGGCATCGCGAGGTGCTCGTGCCGATCCTCGCAGAGATGGTCCGCTTGAAGGGCAAGCAGGACTGGATCGCGGCGCTCGAGGCAGCCGGTGTGCCGTGCGGTCCGATCAACGATCTCGCAGAAGTGTTCGAAAACGAGCAGGTGGTGGCGCGCGGCATGCAGGTCGATCTGCCGCATCCGTCGGGCGGCACCGTCAAGCTGGTGCGCAATCCGATCAATATGACGGGCACGCCGCCACAAGCGCTCACGCATCCGCCCACTCTGGGAGAGCATACGGAAAGCGTTCTGCGCGACGTACTCGGTTACGGCGACGAACGGATCGCGGCGTTACGCGGGCAATCCGTGATTTGAGAAATGCCCGCTTCCGCGCGGGCTGGCTCGCGTCCCGCGCTCAAGCCGAAGCGCGCAGCGCAGCGAGCCAGCCGCGCGCCTCGTCCCAATCGCCGAGCCCGCTGTCGGCATTGATATGTCCGTGGGGACCCACGTCGATCCAGCGGCTGCCCCACGCGTTTGCGCAGGCTTGCGAGAACGGCACGCCGCCGTACGGATCGTCGCTACTCGCAACCACGATGCTCGCAAACGGCAAGCGCTCAGTCGGCACCGGCGCGAATCCGCTCGCGTCTTGCGGGAAGTTCGCTCCAGCGGGATCGGGAACGGCGACAAGCAACGCGCCTGCCACTTTGCCGAGCTGGGCGACGCTCGCGTACTGCGTGGCCCAGAACGCGGCCGTCAGGCAACCGAGGCTGTGGGCCGCGAAGACGACCGGACCATCAGCGGCTGCCACCGCTGAGTCGAGCGCGCGGCACCACGCATCGCGCACGGGATAATTCCAGTCAGGCATCTGCACCCTCGCGAATGCGGGATCAAGAGCCTCCCAGCGCGTCTGCCAATGCCCTGCGCCGGAGTTCTGGTACCCCGGCAATACGAGTACGCCCGGCTGTCGTGCGTTCATTGTGTTCCCCGTAGATTTTGTTTTAGCGCGCAATCGCGGCCGACCGCTATTAGCGGTGGCCGGCTGCAACCCGTCGAGCGCTCAACGTATCACACGTCCTGTTCCCATGCCACGTGGATCGGCGGCCGGCTCGGGCGTCGTGCCGTCGATGCGAATCATCTGCACGTCGCCGTTGAACGACTGCCCTTCCAGCGTGTAGCCCAAGTCCTGCAGCGCGGTGGCGAGTTCGCCCGTAATGGGATGGTACGGCTCGAAGTAAATCGTCTTGGGCGGCAGTAACTGATGATGAAAGCGCATCGCGGCGAGTGCGTCGCCGGGCGGCATATTGAAGTCGTAGAGATCGGTCATGACCTGGAAGATCGACGTGAGAATGCGCGATCCTCCGGGCGTCCCGATCACGAGCGACACCTTGTTGTCCTTTAGCAGGATGGTCGGCGTCATCGACGAAAGCGGGCGGCGGCCCGCCAGCACCGTGTTGAGTTCCGCACCCGCGGCAGGCGTGGCACCCATGGCACCCGTCGCAGCCGTCGCACTGGTCGAGTCAGATGGGCCCGCGGCGCCGGCCTTCGTCACGAAGTCGTCCATCGCGTCATTGAGCAGGAAACCCGCGCCGTCGACCACCACGCCCGAGCCGAATTCGCCGTCGAGCGTCGTGGTGTTCGACACCGCGTTGCCCCACTTGTCCACCACAGAGAAATGCGTGGTCTGCGCTTTTTCGGGTACCGCGTCGCCCAGGCCGGGTTTGACCGGCGTCGCGCCTGGCACTTCGTCCGCACTGACTTCGGAGGCACGCTGGCTAAGATAGGCGTCGTCGAGCAGCTTATCGACCGGCAGCTTGTACGAATCCGGGTCGCCCAGGTACTGCTGGCGATCGGCGAACACGCGGTCTTCGATCTGCGCGACCAGATGGATATACGGCGCAGAGTTCAATTCGAGCCCGTCGAAAGCCGGCTTCAGATCGGCCTTCATTTTCAGCATCTGGATGAGCCCCACGCCGCCCGAACTCGGCGGCGGCGCCGTCAGCACTTGATAGCCGTTCCAGTTTGCAGTGAGCGGCTGACGCCACACGGCCTTGTATTGCAGCAGGTCACCCTTCGTGACGAAACCATGCCCGTACATCTGCTGCGCGAGCAGATCGGCGGTGCGCCCTTCGTAGAACTCACGGCCGCCGTCGCTCGCAATCCGTGAGAGCGTTTGCGCCAGTTCCGGCTGCCGATAAGTGGCGCCGGCTTTCATGCCCGAGAAATAGGCGTCGAAGTTCGTCCTGCCGGCGAAATTCTTCGCCGCCGCGTCACGCTGCTGCTGGAGCCGGGGATCGACCTGAAAGCCTTCAGTGGCGTAGCGGATGGCGGGCGAGAGTACCTGCTTCCACTTCAGCTTTCCAAAACGCTGCTGAGCCTGCCACATACCGTCGACGCTGCCCGGCACAGCCACCGCGCGATGGCCGATGGAACTCATGCCCGGCACGACGTTGCCTTTGTCGTCGAGATACATGTCGCGCGTCGCCTGTTGCGGCGCGCGCTCGCGGTAGTCGAGAAAATACGGCTTGCCGTCGACGAACAGCGTCATGAACCCACCGCCGCCGAGGTTCCCGGCGTCCGGGCGCGTGACGGCCAGCGTGAACGCTATAGCCACGGCGGCGTCCACTGCGTTGCCGCCTGCGGCGAAGATTTGCTGCGCGGCGTCGGCGCTGTAGCGATCCGGCGCGGCCACCGCGGATGCATCGAACACGGCTTTAGGCTGCGGCGTTTTGGCGAACACCGCGGCGGGCGCGACGATGCACGCAGCGAACGTGGCCGATAACGTGGCGGCCGCGATCAGTCGCGCGAACGAAGTAAAGGCAAAGGGCGCGCGAGGCGCGTCGTGCGTCAAGATTGGCATCCGAGAAACTCCGGCAACTTAGGGCGCCATGTTGCACGAACGGAAAAAGTCCGAGCAAGGCGAGACGGAACGTGCGGCTTGCGTGAGCGCAGCGCGAGGCGGATGCGCCGCCACGGCGCATCCTGCACCGTTCTTGAATGATCGCCGGGCGCTGAGGCGGCCGCCCGAGGTGGCGCGCGGCACCGGCCTGAACGGCAACGCGCGTCTCCTGCGCCCGCGCCGACCGGCATGCTAAGTCGCTGTCAGGCGCTGAACAAAACGATTTACCTCCTGTTACAGCCGGTCTGCGCATCGAACTGCGCCCGAACTGCCGCGCGTGTCCTCGCATAACTCGCAGCGCGGCGCGCCATGAAAGCCGCTCGAACGTCGGCTGCACGCCGCACTCGCCTGCCGCATCGTGCCTCGTCAGGTAGAATTGTCGGATAAGTGGGCGTATTGCGCGCCCCCGACAGACTTTCACCATCTCGCATGAATACCGAACGCAACGACGCGCCAGCGGCATCCAATTTCATCCGCAACATCATTGACGACGACAACCGTACCGGCAAGTGGGGCCAGCGCGTCGAAACGCGCTTTCCGCCCGAGCCGAACGGCTATCTGCACATCGGTCACGCCAAGAGTATCTGCCTGAACTTCGGCGTGGCGCGCAGCTATGGCGGCGTATGCCATCTGCGCTTTGACGACACCAATCCGGAAAAGGAAAGCGTCGAATACGTCGATTCGATCATCGACGCCGTGCGCTGGCTCGGCTTCGAGTGGCAGAAAGACGGCAAGGAATACCTCTACTACGCGAGCGACTACTACGACAAGCTGTACGAGTTCGCCGAGTTGCTCATTCAGCGCGGCAAGGCGTATGTCGACAGCCAGTCCGCCGAGGAAATGCGCGCGAACCGCGGCTCGGCTACCGAGGTCGGCACGCCGTCGCCCTTCCGCGAGCGTTCGGTGGAGGAAAACCTGGACCTGTTCCGCCGCATGAAGGCGGGCGAGTTCAAGGAAGGCGAGCACGTGCTGCGCGCGAAGATCGACATGTCGTCGCCGAACTTCAACATGCGCGATCCGGTGCTTTACCGGATCCGCTTCGCGCATCACTACCGCACGGGCGACAAGTGGTGCGTGTATCCGATGTACGACTACACGCATTGCATTTCGGACGCACTGGAAAACATCACGCATTCGCTGTGCACGCTCGAATTCGAAGACCACCGTCCGCTGTACGACTGGATTCTGAACGAGCTGGCCGAAGCGGGTATCTTCACGCGCCCGCTGCCTCAGCAAATCGAATTCTCGCGTCTGAATCTGACGTACGCGATCACCAGCAAGCGCAAGCTGCTGCAACTCGTGAACGAAGGCCACGTGGATGGCTGGGACGATCCGCGCATGCCGACCATCGTCGGCGTGCGGCGTCGCGGGTTCACGCCTGAGTCGATCCAGTTGTTCTGCGAGCGTATCGGCGTAACGAAGGTCGATTCCTGGATCGACATGAGCGTGTTCGAAGGCGCGCTGCGCGACGATCTCGACGAAAAGGCGCCGCGCATCGCCGCCGTGCTCGACCCGCTGAAACTGATCATCGACAACTTCCCTGAGGGCCTCACCGAGCCGTGCAGTGCGCCGGTGCATCCGCATCATCCGGAACAGGGCATGCGCGAGTTTCCGATTTCGCGCGAGCTGTGGATCGAGCGCGACGACTTCACCGAAACCCCGCCGAAGGGCTATTTCCGCCTCTTCCCGGGCAACAAGGTGCGTCTGCGCTACGGCTACGTGATCGAATGCACGGGTGCGGAGAAAGACGAGAACGGCAACATCGTCGCGGTCCATTGCAACTACTTCCCGGACAGCCGCTCGGGCACCGAAGGCGCGAACAACTACAAGGTCAAGGGCAACATTCACTGGGTCAGCGCGGCAGCCGCGTGCCCGGCCGAAGTGCGCATTTACGACCGCCTCTTCAAGGAACCGCAACCGGACGCAGGCGGCCGCGATTTCCTCGAAGCGCTGAATCCCGACTCGAAGCGCGTGGTCAATGCCTACCTCGAACCTGGCGCGCACGGCACGTTGCCCGAACAGCGCTATCAGTTCGAGCGTCACGGTTACTTCGTCGCGGACCGCGTGGACTCGCAGCCGGGCAAGCCCGTGTTCAACCGGATCGTGAGTTTGCGCGACAGTTGGGGCAAGCCGGCGTAAGCGGCGAACACAACGGCTAACGGCAGCGTCGCCGCTTCAGAGGGCGTTAGCCGCGCACCAGTGATCGACCAGGGCGTGCATCTGTTTCATCGGATGCACGCCTTTTTCTTTGTGCGTGCCTTCTCGCGTCGGGAATCGTTGATAGCAATGCCGACAGAAGCGCTGCCGCGCCGCTATAACGACCGATGCAATTCCGTCAGTGAAAGCGTGGTTTGAAAGAGCCGCGCGAGGCTGCGGCTCGCGTACTTTTCCACTTCGTCGGGCGCGGTCCAGCGATAGGCATCCATCTCGGGAATCAGCTTACCGTCCGAGCGGCGCGGAAACAGCGACGTGCATGTGTAGGAACTCAGGTCGAGTTCATCGACGGTGGCGCGCGCTGCGAACAGATGCAGATCCTTGTCGCGCCGGTAGACAAAGAGGCCCAAATCCTTCAGACGCTCCGGCTCGATTGCGACTCCGGTCTCTTCGACCATCTCGCGCAGCGCGGTGACGTGCGGGGCCTCGCCTTCCTCGCCATGACCTTTCGGAATGTCCCAGTGCGATGTCTCGGTGGCATGAGCGAGCAGCACGCGGCCTTCGGGATCGAGTAGCACGATTCCGCACGAGACGATCCGCGGACTCATCGACGCTCCGACCCGGTCCGACTCACGGCATCCGTGCGGGCTCGCGAGCGACCCGCCGGCATTCCAACGACTGGATGCATGCCTAGTTCTTCTTCTGCAACTGCCACTTGCCGCCGCCCTGCTTGCAGAACTGCGGGCGCAGGTTCATGGACTGCCCTTTTGCATTGAGCACGACACCGAGGTCGCGACACGTGCGCTCGCCTTCCTTCGACGTGCTCGCGATCGTAATGGTCGCGTCGATCTTCACGCTGTTGCGCGTGCCTTCATTGACCCAAGTGATGCTTTCGCCGTCGTGCTTCTGGTCGAGTGCGGCGAAGACCGCCTGCTTGATCGACTCGACGTCGCGCTCTTTCATGTAGCTGATCGGCGTGTCGTTGAGGAAACCGAGATTCGCCGCTTGCGCGCCGATGGCCGCTCCAAGCAGGAGACCGGCGGCGGTCAGTTGACGGAGTGCACGAGTTCGCATCGACATGAAGGGGCTCCTCGGATACGTTTTACTGCGTTTTTGGGCGGTCTCGAGCGCACTGATGGCCGCTGTTGATCTGGACCCCAAAAGCATAGCATGTCCGTCGCGACAGCTTGGGCGCGCTGCGCCGAGGTGACCCGTTCCCCTTCCACGCAACGATCGCCCGCCGAAACAATGCGCGATGTGCGCCTGCAGCCCGCGACCGGTTGTCGCTCTATTAGCCGCTCTTACCTAATCACTCTGATTTAGGCGCTCTCATTTTTAGGATGGCTCCCATATCACCGTGCGTCACGCTTTCCTAAGATTGGCCGTATTGCGCTTTCGCGCTGCTCCCTTCAAACGACCAATCATGGAATTCACCGTTGCACTGGAAACCTTTGCCGTCGCACTCGCGCTGCTTTGCGTGGCGCTCGTGCCGGTCGCTATCCGACGCGATCCCGGTCTCGCGCGGCCCATCATCCGGATCGACGGACTGCGCCGTCCCCGCTGGCCGAACCTCGTAACGCGCGCCGGCATCGCATGCGTGCTCGTCTCTTTTGCGCTGCTGCTCGCCGCCTGTTTCTGCATCGTCGCCGGCGCGTCTATCTGAAGCGCCAGGGACCGCGAAGTCACATCGGGCCGGCGGCGCGCCGCTCCCGAAGATTCTTCGTCAGTTCCCCACCTTGTAGCCATCGGTGAGCGTGTTCAGAAACGCCACCATGTCCTTGATCTCCGCATCGTTCAGCGCAGGTTTGTCGCCCGGCTTGCGGTCGAACGGCGGCTCCGTATTCAGGTTCGCCCAGTAGCGCTGCGGCAGATCGTCGAACTTCTGGACCTTCCCCTTCGACACCGGATAGAACTTCTCCGGGTTCGTGTCGCGTTCGGCATAAAAGTGCAGAACCTGTTCGAGCGAATGATAGATACCGTTGTGGAAGAAACTCTTCTTCAACGCGACGTTGCGCAGCGTCGGCGTGCGAAAGATGCCGCAGAACTCCGCGCGTCCCTGCAGGTCGGTGCGCTCCGGGCCGCAAGCGCCAAGATCGTAGAAGCGCGCATCGCGGTTCACGGGCAACGCGCGATTGCGCGGCACACCGATCGCAATCAGCCCGAAGTCGCTGAACTGCGGCGGCGCCCCGTCCAGCGTCCGCTGACTGATGTGACAGCTCGCGCAGTTGCCCTTCTTTTCGTCGTTGAAAAGTTGCAAACCGTGCAGCTCGGCTTTGGTGAGCTGCGTCTTTCCGGCCAGATAAGCGTCGTATTTGCTGGTGTACGGGTAGAAGACTTCCGGCGTCTGCTCGAACGTTTCGAGCGCTTGCAGCACGGCTTTGAACGTCGCGTCGTCGCTATCGAAGATATGTTCGCCGAACGCAGCACGGAACGCACCTGCATACGGCGCAGCCTTGATCGCGGCGGTGACCTTCGCCGGCGAGCTGCCCATTTCGAACGACGACAGCAACGGAATGCGCGCCTGGTCGCTGCCGCGATCCACGCGGCCGTCCCACGTGAGGCCGCCGGTTGGACCGGCATCGACGCTTTCGTCGCCTTCGTCGTCGGACTCGTGATAGTGCTCGGCGAACGCCGGCACCGATTGCAGATATTTGAGCGTCGGCGCCGCGCGCATGCCGGTGCGGTGCATGTCGCCGCCGCCCAGTTGCACGGACAGCGAGTTGGCCGGCGAAAACGCGTGGTCCGGACTGTGGCACGACGCGCACGCCAGCTTGCCCGAGCCGGATAGCGACGGATCGAAGAACAGCTGCTTGCCGACCGCGGTCATCTGCCGCACGGATTCGTAGACTTGAGCGCGCGATTGACCACCGGCCGGCGTTGGTTGCGTCACCTCATGTGTCACCTCATGCGCCGCGACCCGCACGACGGCCGCACCGGAACCCACCAAAGCAGGCGCCGCACTCGCAGCCGCATCTGCGGCAGCGGCCGGCGCGCCCGCGTCGCAGCCAGCGAGACTCATGCTCACCGCCATTCCCGCAACCACGAACGAAAACGCTATCGCGCGACATCCGCGGTTGACCGCCGGCCTCGCGCGCGACAACGCCACGTCGGGCGCTACTGTTTTCCGGATCCCCGTCAGACCGAGTCGCATGTGAATGATGTGAATGTGCGATATGAAGTCCGCGAGCGTATTTCATGGATATGACGTTCAAATGACATTCGCCCCACAGCGAATCGCCGCGCCGAAGCAATTCGTAATGAATACATCTTTCTGTCAAATTGCATCGCCACACTTTCGCGGGCGGTCATCGAGCTATCAAACGCACGCGGCCCGTCCCCAACGCGAGAGAGAGAGAACTTACAAAGATGAACAAGAAACTGATCTGCGCGGCGCCGTTGGCGATCGCTGCAGCGTTAAGCCTTTATGCATGCGGCGGCAACGAGGTTACGCAACCGGACATCACGTCGATCAAGAACGTTGTGGTGATCTACGCGGAAAACCGCAGCTTCGACAACCTGTACGGCAACTTCCCTGGTGCCAACGGTTTGCAGAACGTGAGCGCGGCGAGCGCGAAGCAGTTGGATCGCGACGGCTCCACGCTCGCGACGCTCCCGCAGGTCTGGAACGGCCTCACGCAAACCGGCGTGACGCCGGTCGTCACGCAGGCCATGACGGCCAACTTGCCGAACAGCCCGTTCGCGATCGACGACCCCAACGGTTTCAACACGCCGATCACCGCGACGACGCGCGATCTGTATCACCGCTTCTATGAGAACCAGATGCAGATCGACGGCGGAAAGAACGACAAGTTCGCCGCATGGGCCGATTCGGGCGGCCTCGTCATGGGCCATTACACGCTCAATGCGGACAAGCTGCCGCTGTGGAAGATCGCGCAGCAGTACACGCTTGCCGATAACTTTTTCATGGGCGCATTCGGCGGCTCGTTTCTGAATCACCAGTGGCTCGTGTGCGCGTGCACGCCGACCTATCCGAACGCGGACAAGAGCCCGGCAGCCGGTTCGATTTCGGCCGTCGAAAGCGACGGCGTGACGCTCAAGGTCGCGTCCAATTCGCCGGCTTCGTCGCTCAATGGGCCGCCCAAGTTCGTGCTGTCCGGCAACCTCACGCCCGACTTCTACGCGATCAACACGATGCAGCCGCCGTATCAGCCGAGCGGCAACAAGGCGGCCTCGGGCGGCGACGCGAATCTCGCCGATCCGGGCGCAGCCACCACGTTGCCCGCGCAGACGCAGCAACACATCGGCGATCTGCTGAACAATGCGAAGGTGTCGTGGGCGTGGTACGGCGGCGCGTGGGGCGCGGCGTTGAGCGCCGCCCAGAACGGCACGTCCAACGTGATTTACGGCGCGAACCTGACGGCGCCGAATTTCCAGCCGCATCATCAGCCGTTCAACTACTTCGCGGATCTCGCACCGGGCACGGCAAACCGTTCGCAGCATCTGCTGGACGGCGGCCTCGGCGGCTCGGAGTTCATCAAGGCGATCGACAGCGGCACGCTGCCGCAAGTGACGTTCTACAAGCCGCAAGGCAACCTGAACGAGCACCCGGGCTATACGGACGTCGCGTCGGGCGACCAGCATATCGCGGACGTGATTTCGCATCTGCAAAAGAGCCCGCAGTGGAACAACATGCTGGTGGTCGTCACTTACGACGAAAACGGCGGCTTCTGGGATCACGTCGCGCCGCCCAAGGCGGATCGCTGGGGTCCGGGCACGCGTATTCCGGCGCTGATCATCTCGCCGTTCGCGAAGAAGGGTTTCGTCGATCACACGCAATACGACACGACTTCGATCCTGCGCTTCATCACGCACCGTTTCTCGCTGCCGACGCTCCCGGGCATCGCGGCGCGCGACTCGGCGCTCGTCGCCAACGGCGGCAAGCCGATGGGCGATCTGACCGCCGCACTGAACGTCAGGCAGTAAGCGCGACAGCGCAGCGGCACCGGTAAGCAACAGCCGGCCTTGCGGCGCGGCTTTCGACGGGCAGCTTCGGCTGCCCATTTTTATTGGCGCGATTTATTGGCGCGACGCATAGACCCGCAGCCGTGATATGGGCCTCATGACCGGTGACCTTCGGCGCGGCGCATCGGACTCGACGAGCGTATGCTGCGCTACAGGCTCGACGGTTTGCGTGGACGTCATTTCGCCCGATCATCAGGAGTTCGACAGCATGACTGAAAGAACCATCAAGGTCCCCGGCGCCGATCATCCGATTAGCGTCGAGCCCGCGCGGGCTCGCGTTGTCGTGACGGTGGCGGGCCGCGTGATCGCCGACACGGAAAAGGCGCTCGTGCTGCGAGAAGCGTCTTATCCGGCGGTGTATTACATTCCGCGCAACGACGCCGACATGAACCTGCTCGCGCGTACCGACCACACCACCTACTGCCCGTACAAAGGCGAGTGTGCGTACTACAGCATCACGCCGGGCGGGGAGCGCGCGGTCAATGCAGTGTGGACCTACGAGTCGCCGTATGCGGCTGTGAAAGAGATAGCCCAGCATCTCGCGTTCTATCCCGACCGCGTCGATTCGATCGACGTGCAAGCGCTGTCGTAACGCGGGAAAACGCGAGGCAATAAAAAAATCCCATCACCGGATTCGGTAGATGGGATTCTTGACATGCGGGCAATGGCGCGGCGGGCGAGGATCGAACTCACAACCTCAGGTTTAGAAGACCTGTGCTCTATCCAATTGAGCTACCGCCGCAAAGGTCGGCCCGGATTATAACCGATCGCCTCATGCCCGCCAGAACGCGGCGGGCACATCGCACATTATCAGACCGGCTGCGGATGCAGCGCAAACCAGCCAAGGAACACGATGCCCGCGATCACGCAGTACACACCGAACGAAGCAAGACGTCCGCGGCCTTCGAAATAGCGCATCAGAAAACGCACGCTCAGATACGCGGCGATGGCGGTCAGCACGCCGCCGAGCAGTGCGTCCGCGAGTTGGCCCGGTGCATGGAAAAGCTTCGGCACCTCGAGCAAACCGGCTGCGAAAATGATCGGCGTGCCGAGCAGGAACGAGAACTCCGCGGCTTTCTCCGCCGTGAGGCCAGCGGCATTGCCGGCAATCATCGTGAGGCCGCTGCGCGAAAATCCGGGAATCAGCGCGCCGACTTGGGCGAGGCCGACGAGGAACGCCTGGCCAAAACCCATTTTCTCCGGCGCCTGATGCGCGCGCGAGCGCTGCAGGCGATCGCCCAGCCACAACAGCACGCCGTTGACGATCAGCGCGATTGCCACGATGCGCAGGTCGTGGAAAATCCGTTCTAGCCGCTTCTCGAGCAGCAGGCCGACGAGCCCGGCCGGAATCGTGCCGATGATGAGCGCCCACATCATGTGAGCATCGTCGTTACGGCGGCCGCCGAACGACGCGAAGAAGCCGCGCACGAGTGCGCACCAACGCTCGCGGAAATACCACAGCAGCGCGAAGGCCGTACCGAGGTGCAAGGCGACGAGAAACGGCAGCAACTGCGGCGCGTGTTTATCGATATGCATGCCGAACAATGCTGGCACGAGCAGCGTATGACCGAGGCTGCTCACCGGGAAAAGTTCGGTCACGCCTTGCAGCACGCTCAGGAAGATCAGAAACGACAGATTCACGCGGCAGTCCTTGTAAGGAAGATGTCGGGGACAGCGCGCCGCACAACGAATTACCCGGCGCGTTAAAAAGCGCACCGATTATGCCTGGCTGGCAAGTCAGCGCCAAGCGTTTGGGCCACATTCGGGGAGATATTGACGCGCTGCGTCACGACATAAGACTGTCGCTACGCGAAACGCAAACGAAAAGGGCCGCAGAGAGACCGCAGCCCTTTCAATCGCCTAACGGCCAACGCGGGATTAGCGCGTTCGAGAAGTCGTCAAGCTTACGAAATGCAAGCCGCTCGCATGGGCGACGCGACGCATCGTTTGAAGCGAGCGAGCAAACAGCGGGCGAGCACGCAGATCAGCGCTCGAGCTTGTAAAAGAAGTAGACCGTGCTTGCAGTGAACATGCCGAAGAGAGCGACACCCATTGCCATTGCGAGATCCATAACCCCTCCTGAGCGATCTCGCCCGGCGGTAGATATCACCGGGCAGTGAGACGGATTATCGGCAACGATCGGCCGCTTGCGACACCCGCAATTTCCCCAGAAGGGTTTCCCCGTAGCGTAAAGCAGAGCAAAATCGTCGTTTCCGCCGGTACCGGAAGTCGCGGCTGCTGCGGCTGTCGCGTCCGGCGCGTCTACCACTTACTCCATCACACCATCGACCATGCCTCTTTCCCCGCAGCAGGACATTCTCGAAATCGCTCAGGACGCCTCCGTGCTCCGCTTCGCGCCGCAAGCCGGCGGCCGTCTGCTTTCGTGGATCATCGACGGCGAAGAGGTGATCCATTGGCCCGAGCACGCCGACTGGAGTCAGCCCGCGCGCATCCGCGGCGGCAACCCACTGCTGTTTCCGTTTCTCGGACGTCATCGCGTGGACGGCAAGATCGGCTACTGGCGGGACGCGCTGGGCACGGTCCGCGAGCTGCCCATGCACGGCTTTGCACGCGACCTTCCGTTCGACGCTCACGCCGACGTGCACGGCGCGGGCCTGCGCCTCGTGCTCACCGATAGCGACGCAACGCGCGGCGGTTATCCGTTCGGCTTCCGCTTCGAGGCGGCCTACACGCTGATCGACGCGCACACGCTCGAAGTCACGCTGACGACCACCAACACCGGCGACGCACCGCTGCCCTATTACGCCGGCCATCACTTCTACTTCACGCTGCCGCACCGGCAACGTGCCGAGACGTCGCTCGAATTGCCGCGCACTGAAAGGCGCTTCCAGCAGGCAGACGGCTCGATCAGCGCGGCCGAGCCGGGCGAAGCGCGTTACACACTCGACGAAGCACGCATTCACGACCGCTTCCACTGCCTCACGGGCGCTCCGGAACGACCGGTACGGTTGATCGCGCCGGGCCTCGGCCGGGTCATCACCATTGATCTGCAGCGGCCGAACTCCGTGCCCTGGTACGCGGTGACGACATGGACGGAAGCGGCGGAGTCCGACTTCTACTGCGTCGAACCGTGGCTCGGCCTGCCCGACGCGATTCATAACGGCATGGGCCTGCGCTGGCTCGATCCGGGCAAGACCGAGGTTGCCGCGCTGCGCATCAGCGTCGGAAAACTCGACTAATTTCCGGTCACCCGGGCGCAGCGGTCACGTGCGCGCGGCTCCATTGCGCGAGATGCCGAGCGCGCCCAATGCCCGTTTTTCCGATGCTGCAACGCAAAACCGTTAGAATCAGACGCTTTGTATCTACCTGCCGCGTGATCGGGATCGGCGCGCGGCAGCGCTTTGCGAGGTCCAATGTCTGAAACAACAAGAATTATCAAACGACTCGCGTGCGTGTCGTTGGTGGCGCTCATCGCCGCGTGCGGGTCGGCGCCGGTGGGGCCGGGCTTTTATCGCGTCGAACGGGGCGACACACTGTCGAAGATCGCGCGTAGTCACCACCAGTCGGTGCAAAGCATCGTGCGCTGGAACAACCTGACGAACCCCGACAGCATCGAGGTCGGGCAAGTACTGCGTGTCGATCCGCCCAACGGCGCGGCTTCGACGAACGGCGCCGTGCGCAGCAACGGCAACGGGAGCGCGAGTGCTTCGGCCGCGCCGCGTTCCGCGCCGGTCGAGAGCGCGCCCTCTTCCCCGCCGGCGTCGTCGATCTCGCTCGTGTGGCCGACCAACGGCAATGTCATTCGCGGCTTTGACGGCGGCAATTCAAAGGGCATCGACATCTCCGCTCCAGCGGGCACGCCTGTGGTTGCGGCAGCGGCCGGCACAGTCGTCTACGCGGGCAACGGGCTGCGCGGCTACGGCAATCTGCTGATTCTCAAGCACAACGCGGAGTATCTGACCGCCTACGCACACAATCGCGTGCTGTTCGTGAAGGAAGGCGAAACCGTCGCGCAAGGCCAGAAAATCGCCGAGGTGGGCGACACCGATACCAATCGGGTCATGCTGCACTTCGAGCTGCGCTATCAGGGCCGCTCGATCGACCCGTCGCGGGCGCTGCCCGCACGTTAGACGTGGCATTAGACGCGACGTAGGCGTGGCGACAGCCTGCAGCTGGCGCGCCGCCTGGCTCGCGGCGCTACAGTCCGCGCATCCGGAGCACCGCGTTACACGGACTGACAGGGGAACCCTGCGTGCTATAAACGCTCAATCCGACACGCGTGGCTTCGCGCCACGTCTTTCATGTCATCTGTAAGGGAATCTGCAATGAAGAGCGCATTTGCGTCCGTGGCGACGGCCGCAGCGATGAGCGTGGGCCTGCTGACATTGGGCGGCCTCAGCGGCTGCTCGACCACCACCAACATGACTTATCTGCCAAGCGGCGACACCGGCTTTGCGATCAACTGCAGCGGCAGCGACGCCAGCACGAGCTGGGCCGAATGCTACAAGCGCGCGGGCGAAGTCTGCGGCAATTATGGCTACGACGTCGTATCGAAAGATGTCGACAACGGCGCGACTTCGGGCGGCTCCGTCGGCGGAATTTTTGGGGCGAACGTGAAAAACCGCTCGATGGTGATCCGCTGCAAGCAGTAAGGCATGCGTACCTCGCTGCCGGGTTGCACGAAGTGCAGCCGGCCGCGCACCCAACGCCCCGACCGCGGTTCGATGCGTGCGGCGAACGCCAGCAACGCTCCGAATGCAATTGGCCACGCGGCAACGAATATGATTACCCACGTCATAACCGAGGAAAGAAAAGGTAAGCTTTTATGATCCGCGCGGCGTGTGTAATCGCGGTGACGGCAATTAAAGGTCTGCCAAAAAAAAGCCCGGCGCGAGGCCGGGCTAACGGGGGTTCGGCGCATATCGGCAAAGGACCGGTTCACCATGCGCCAGAACGAAATTTAACAACCCGGTTTTACAAGTGCAATATCTTAATTTCGACAGCAATGTGATGCGACGCACGGATTTCGCATTATGTGAACCGAAAACATAGGCAATAACCGCCTAATAAATCAGGCCAGCTCGGTAGTAGGCAGGTTATTAGCCTGGTGGTTCAAGCGTGTTAGTACGCCCGCAAACCCTTTCGCAGCAAGGCTCCGAATCACTTCACGGCGACAAGGCTGACGAATAACGCGCTTCTCTTTCCAGCGCTGCCGCCTCGCCTTATTCGCGGACCGTTGGTGTTAAAAACGCTAGGTGCGCCACCGCACCAATTCAATTAAATAATCGGAATCAGCGCGCGTTGCTCACGTCCAATACCCCTCATGAGAATCCGCGAATGGCGAAACTCTAAACTCGCCTCAAATCCACCGACAAATAAGCCGCTTAAAATCCCAGGTTTCAGGCGTTGAATAAATCAGATGTTAGTCATTCGTGCGGTTCCGCACAAGTCGGCCGAAAGTCATAATCCGGCCGGGTTGCGCGGTGGCTTTACATGACTCGCAATCCCAGCTCGGTGATGAGCACCGCAGCCTGTAGATGCGAAATCGTCGCGCCTTTGAAGAGGGCCGCGTCTACCAGCCGCACGCCGCTCAAATCAGCTTCGCGCAGATCGGCGCCGTCGAACCGCGCGCCCTTCAAGTGTGCGTCCTTGAGGCTGCCGCCATCGAAAATCGCCTCGCGGAAATCGACGCCCGCGAGGTCGGCGTCGGAGAAATCGAGCTGATGCAGCGTGGCCTTGCGGAACGACAGTCCGCGCAAGTGCGCGCCGACCAGCAGCGTTTCGACGAAGCTCAGGCCCAGCGCCGTGCACGCCTCGAAGTTCGCGCCGGTCAGCTTGCAGCCGCGAAACGACGCGGACGCGAGCTTGGCGCGCCGCCAGTTCGTGTTGTTCAGATCACTCGACTGGAATGCCGCATCCACGAGATCCGCCGATGCAAAATCGGCCTGGCGCGCCCGGCAACGAACCCAGCGTGTCTGCGCAAGCGTTGCGCCGAAAAACGAAGCTTCGGCAAGCGCGCAGCGGTGGAACTGCGCGCCGCGCAAGTCGAGCCGCGAAAGATCGGCACCTTCCAGATCGCAATCGTTGAAAACGAACTGCGTGCCGCTCGCCTGCCCGTTCGCGACGGCGCTTGCCGCGATCAGTTGCTCGACATCGGCGCGAGTGAGCGTGGCGTCGGCCACTTCGTGAACTGGCGCGCCCGGAGCCGGCGCGGTTGAATCGAGTGACATGAAGGTTCAGAATCGGACGAATTGCGAAGGGCCTAAGCGTACCGGAATGCGTGCCGCGCCGGCTGCTTGCGCCGATGGTTTATAGTATCGACCCCCGCCAGAACCCGCTTACGATGACTTCCAACGACGCCGCCCATAGCCCCCTGTACGCCAAGCTCCTCGCCGAAACAGCGAAAATCGGCTGGCCGGAACTGGAACGCTTCTTCGCGCGCGGCATGCTGTTACGCGTCGCGAGCGACCTCGATCTCGTGAGCGTGGCCGAAGCCATCGCCAGCGACGACACCGCGCAGATCACGCAATGGCTGTCGGCGGGACTTGTCGAGCGAGTGCAGTCCGAAACCGCCGCGGACTTCGCCGCGCGCGACCCTGACCTTTGGGCCGTGGTCGTTTCCCCGTGGATTTGCGTGCAGGAACGCCATTGAGCGAAGCGGCGTCAGGCGTCGAACATACGGCGCCCGCGCTGCCGGTGCGCTGGCATCGCCGCGTGCTTGCGCTTGCATTTCCAATCGTTCTCGCCAATCTGACTCAGCCGATTCTCGGCGCCGTGGATACCGCCGTCGCCGGTCATCTGGACGGAGCGGCGTATCTCGGCGGCGTCGCGCTTGGCGGACTCTTCTTCAACTTCGTGTTCTGGGGCTTCGGCTTCTTGCGCATGGGCACGACCGGCCTCGTCGCGCAGGCGCACGGTGCGGGCGACCACGCGGCATTGCGCGATAACGTCGTGCGAGCACTATTGCTCGCGGCCGCGATCGGCGCCGCAATACTCGCGCTACAGGTGCCGCTGATCGATTACGCTTTGCGCGCCATCGGCGGAAGCGACGCCGTGCAGCGCAACGCACGCCTCTACTGCCACGCGCGCATCTGGGCCGCGCCGCTCGCGCTCGGCAACTACGTGGTGCTCGGCTGGCTGCTCGGCACGCAGCGCGTGCGTCTGGCGCTGTTGTCGCAGGTGTTTATCAACGGCGTGAACATCGTCGCGGTGTTCCTGTATGTGTATGTGTTCAATTGGGGCGTTGCGGGAATCGGCGCGGCCACTTCCACCGCCGACGCACTCGGCTTCATGCTCGGCGCGGCACTGTTGTGGCACGGCAGGACGCGCGGCCTCCCCGCCCTCACTCGGCAGGCGCTCTTCGACGCCGCGGCGCTGCGGCGCCTGATCGTTCTCAATCGCGATATCTTTTTGCGCACGCTGTGCCTGCTGCTGTCGTTCGGCTGGTTTGCGCACCTCGGGGCGAAACAGGGCGACGCGACGCTAGCCGCGAACGCGCTGCTGCTAAACTTTCAGACCTTCATGGCTTACGGACTCGACGGCTTCGCACACGCCGCCGAGGCGCTGGTCGGCGCGGCAATCGGCGCGCGCGACCGGCACGCGTTTGTCCAGGCCATCAAGGTTACGGCGCTATGGTCGGCGCTCGGCGCGCTCGGCTTCGCACTCGTGTACGCGGGCCTGGGTTCGTGGATCGTCGAGCGCCTGACCGATCAGGCAACCGTGCGTGCCACGGCCGAGCGTTATCTGCCTTGGGCGGCGCTCTCGCCGGTGGTGTCGGTAGGCGGCTATGTGCTCGACGGCGTGTTTATAGGCGCAACACGCACGCGAGAACTGATGACGTCGATGGTCCTGTCGTTCGCGATTTTCGTCGGCGCCTCGTGGCCGCTGCTCATGCTGTACGGCAACCATGGCCTGTGGGCCGCGATGCTTGTCTTCATGGCCGCGCGTGGCGTGACGCTTGCGCGTCATCTGACGAAAGTGGTTGCGAGCGTGGGGGCGTAGCGGCGAGGGCCCGTCGGTTTTCCCGCTCGCGCTCAACGCGCTACCGGCGCGGGCACCATTGCGGGCGGACGGGTGTCGGTGGGCACACCATGATAATCGGCGGGATCCTGCGGCGGGGCCGCGTGGTGGCCGGATGGTTCGTTTGCACAACCCGCGACACCGGCACTCAGGAACAAGGCAATCATCGAAACACGGAACATGGACGGTAGTCTCTCTTATGGGAAGGAACGCAAGGCGTGAGCGCCGGGGATACGAAGCTGCGGAGCGCGAGAGTCTACCCGCAACGCTCGTTCCATGACGCGGCGCGCGCAGTCCGCTCTGCCGTTTCGCGATGCGTGACCTACTATAAAGTCACAGCAGAACGTCAAAGGAGACTGCCATGGACGCTGAATCGGTTGCCGGTCTGGTCGGACTCGGGATCGGCCTCGCCGTGCTGCTCGCACTTTCGATTTTTGAATCGAAGACATATCGACGCGAACACGGCGAAGGCATGCTGCATCACTGGCTGACTCATCAGCATGTGCACATGCCGCACTGGAAGCGCCGCCGGCACTGAAGGTTTTTGTGCCTTGTTCGATTGCAGGTTGTCCCGCGATTGCGGGAGGGGCGTTGTTGTGTCGGTCGAGGTGCGTCGTCTGCTCATGTTGCGATTGAGGCGCCACGGCTGGCCGGGTTGCGGCTGAGCCTGTCACGCCCAGATCTGTCCCGCCTTGAGCCTTTCCCGTCAAGCGCCGATCCTGACCCTCCGTGTCCGGCCTTGGCCTTCGTCTGGCCTGCTCTCCGTGCAGCTTTGTCACTGTGTGCTCTACTGCGCCTCACGCTCTCCTTCGCCCGCCGACTTACCACTGCCTTTGTTGCACCTCCGACTTGTCCGCGTCGTCAAGCATTGCCTCTCCCCAACGTTCCGCGTGGGGCGCAGCCAGCACTACAACCTTAGGCACACGCATTGCTGATTGGCTGGCTGCAAGCAGCGCACGTTGCAGGTCGCTCATCGCGACGGGCAATTTGCGTCGGATCAACGAACCATGCGGCCCGGCATTCGTCGGAGCCGGACAGGGAGAACTCAAATGACAATCGGAACCATCCTCCTCATCGTGCTCATCCTGCTGCTGATCGGCGCGTTGCCGACCTGGCCGTACAGCAGCGGCTGGGGCTACCGCCCGACCGGCCTGCTCGGTGTTGTGCTGATCATCGTCATCGTGTTGCTGCTCATGGGACGCATATGACGCGGCTATTTTCACTCCGACGCAATTCGCGATTGACTCTGGCACCTAAAGCCACGTAGAATCTCGGATTCGTCGGAGCGTAGCGCAGCCTGGTAGCGCATCTGATTTGGGATCAGAGGGTCGAAGGTTCGAATCCTTTCGCTCCGACCACGAAAAAGCAGCAACGGCATCACAAAAACCCGCGTCGCCTCCGGCTTCGCGGGTTTTTGCTTTTTGCATCCGAATGAATGCAGATGAAACCCGAGGCCGGGCTCGCGATCTGCTAAAACAATTGCAACCGAAGCGCGGTTCAGCCGACGGAGCAAGCTGCCCCGCTGGACTTCAAGCCCGCGTCCCAGCGTTGGAACCGTGCAGCGCGCCGTGCAAAGCACTGCAACACCCGCATCCAGACTCGAGGAGCCACGCATGAATCTGATTCTCTGGCGTCACGCCGAAGCCGAGGACTACGCCGCCACGGATCTCGCCCGCGCACTCACTACTCGTGGCCGCAAGCAGGCGCAACACGTCGCCAAGTGGCTGCGCACGCGTCTGCCCGACGACGCCGTGATCCTCGCCAGCCCCGCGGTGCGGACCATCCAGACCGCGGAGACGTTGAGCGATCAATACCGTGTCGTGCGCGAGCTGGCGCCGAATGCAAGCGCGCAAGACGTACTCACCGCATCCGGCTGGCCGAAGGGCATCGCCGAAACGGTAGTGATCGTGGGTCATCAGCCGACGCTCGGCCACGTTGCCGCAAAGTTGCTTGCGAACAGCGACGCCAGTTGGCCGCTCAAGAAAGCGGGCCTATGGTGGATCGCCAGCCGCGAGCGCCACGGCGACGACCAGGCGGTGCTGCTCGCAGCGATGACGCCCGAACTCGTCTGACCCGATCGGCGAACTGCGCGCGGCCAACGTCCGCAAGCCCGGCGCGGCGAGTACGAGGAACGCCGTCCGGCAAGAGATGCGGCACCCGCAGCTTTCATACAGTCATCCAATCGTCACGGCTTTGCCATGCGAGCGTCACCGGGCGTTACTACATTGGCGAAAAAAGACTCATCCTTTTTTCGACCAGGACGCCCCAATGCGAGAACTGCCGACGCCTACCCTGCCCCTCGCTTCGATCTTCGAGTCGCGTCGCCTGCCCCGCGCCGAAGAGACGGTCACCGCCCAGCACCGGCTGCGAGTCACGTGGGCTCGCACCGACGAAGAGCTTCGCGAGGCGCAGCGTCTGCGTTACCGCGTGTTCGCCGACGAAATGGGCGCTCGCCTGAGCGGCCCCGCAGGCCTCGACGTCGATCCGTTCGATTCGTACTGCGATCACCTGCTGGTGCGCGATCTCGACACCCTGAAAGTGGTTGGCACCTATCGCGCGTTGCCGCCGCATCAGGCGGCGCGCATCGGACGTCTATACGCGGAAAGCGAGTTCGACGTCTCGCGTCTCACTCACCTGCGCGCGAAGATGGTCGAAGTCGGCCGCTCGTGTGTGCACGCCGACTATCGCAGCGGCTCCGTCATCATGTCGCTGTGGGCTGGACTCGCGGCTTATATGAAGCACAACGGCTACGAGACGATGCTCGGCTGCGCGAGCGTCGCGATGGTCGACGGCGGGCACTATGCGGCAAACCTCTATTGCTCGCTGCGTGATAGCGCGCTGACCGCGCCGGAATATCGCGCATTTCCGCACACGCCGCTGCCCGTCGACGAACTGCAGACCGGCGCGAATGTCGCACCGCCACCGCTCGTCAAAGGATATCTGCGACTAGGTGCGAAGATTTGCGGCGCACCCGCATGGGATCCCGACTTCAATACCGCCGACTTTCTGACGCTGTTCCGTCTGTCGGACATCAACGCCCGCTATGCGCGCCACTTCCTCGGCGATGCATTGCCCCGCTGACAACGCTCGAGCGAGCTTGCAAGCATTGAGCGAGCTTGCAAGCAGAAACAGAAAAGCCCGGTAAAAACCGGGCTTTTCTACATGTGCCGCTTGCTCTGCCTACGTACTGACAGAACCGGACATCGACACGTCACTCGTCCGTATAGACCACTCGATACGGAATCCCAACCTTTTCCCACTCCGCGGCCTCCTGAATCAGGCTGTAGTCCGTAAGCGGATTATTGGCGACCCACTCGTTAGGCAAACGCACCTCATATCCGCCGTTGGCCTGCGCGACCGTGATGCCAGGCAGACCGACATCGGCACGCCGGCGACATAGCAGTGCAGCGAGCCGCAAACAGAACAGCAGTGGCCACTCCACTTCGCGCGTCTGTGACAGCTTGCCGAGCTTGCCTGCATGACCGAGCACGAGCGCGGCAAGCCGCGCCTGGTCGGTGCGCGAGAAGCCGGGCATGTCTGCATTGCTCGTGATATAGGCCGAATGCTTGTGATAGGCGCTGTGCGAGATCGACAAGCCGATTTCATGCAACGCCGCCGCCCAGCCGAGAAACATGCGGTTCTCCTGGCGGCGTTCTTCGTCGGGCTCCGCGAACTGATCGTAAAAGCGCACCGCCAGCTCGCCGATACGCCCGGCCTGCGGACGATCCACGCCATAGCGGCGCATGAAGCCTTCCACGGTGACCGTGCGCATGTCTTCGTGTTGCGAACGACCGAGCAGATCGTAGAGCACGCCGAGTCTCAATGCGCCATCTGTCGTATCGACGTAATCGACGCCCAGTTCGTCGAACACCGCGATCATGATCGAGAGGCCGCCCGCGAGCACCGGGATCCGGTCGCCCTTCAACGCAACCAGCTTAAGACGATTGACGTTCTCCGCCTTGATCAGCGCACGCTTCAAACGCTCGAGGCCGCCGCGCGAAATGCCGTGCGTGATGCCGGCATCGTTAAAGCCGTTTGCCTCGACAAGCTCGGCAAGGGCACGCGCCGTACCGGACGAGCCAATTGCCTGCTCCCAGCCGGTTTTCTTGTATTCGGCCGAAATGATCTGGATTTCGCGGCCTGCTGCAAGCTCGGCCTGTCGCATCGTGTATTCGTCGACGTTGCCTGACGGGAAAAACGCCCGGCTGTGGCTCACGCAGCCGATGTACAGGCTTTCCATCTTGATCGGCGTGTAGTGCGAGCCGATGATGAACTCCGTCGAGCCGCCGCCGATATCGACCACGAGCCTCTTGCCCGGGCTCGCGGGCACGGAGTGTGCTGCCCCGGCGTAAATCAGCCGTGCTTCCTCGCGGCCGGCAATCACCTCGATCGGGAAGCCTAGGGCGGCTTGTGCTTCGCCGAGGAATTCGCCAGCATTCTTCGCGATACGCAATGTGTTGGTCGCGACCGCGCGAACGTGGTCGGGATGAAAGTCGCGCAGCCGCTCGCCAAAGCGCTTCAGTGCATCCCAGCCGCGCACCTGTGACGCGCGATCGAGCATCTTGTCGCGCGACAGACCGGCGGCGAGCCGCACGGGCTCACGCAATGCATCGACCTGATAAATCTGGCTGCCCGCGTCGGTTTCCTCGACCCGGCCGACGATCAGCCGGAAGCTGTTCGAACCAAGGTCGACTGCAGCAAGGAGTTGTGGGGTATTGACCATCGGGTATGCGGACTCCATGCGCGCGAGCGCGGCAGCGGTGGATGTGAGCAAGGCGGGACCGTCACGCGAGGTTCCCTTCGTCTTGCGGCCGGCCGCGCTGTTCAAAGACGCCATTCTAAGCGTACCGGAGCTCACGATGTCACCTCGCGGAGATGGGGGTGCCCCATGGTCCCATACGGACTGCGTCATATTGACGACAGGCGAGGAATACAGCGTAGAATTTATAACATTGAGAATGTCATAACAACGTCATCATACTGTGAGAATTTCCGAGCGTCTTTCTGCCTCCATATCTGACATTCCATTCTCGCTGCCGATGTCCATCCGCTACCCCTTATTGAATCGCGAGCTGGGCATTCTGGGTTTCAACGAGCGTGTGTTGGCGCAAGCCGCCGACCCCGCCGTCCCTTTGCTCGAACGCCTGCGCTTCATCTGCATCACCAGTAGCAATCTCGACGAATTCTTCGAAGTCCGCATGGCCGGACTGCAGGAGCAGATGCGCGACAACCCCGGTGCGCTATCGCCCGACGGCATGTCGCTGCAGCATGTCTACGACCTCGTGGTCGAGCGGGCGCAAAAGCTCGTGCATCGGCAGTACACCATGCTGCACGACACCGTGTTCACCGCGCTGGAGGCAGAAGGCATCTACTTTCACGGCACCGAAGCCTGGAGCGAAGCGCAGACCGAATGGGCGCGCAACTACTTCTTCGACGAACTCCTGCCCGTGCTCACGCCGATCGGCCTCGATCCGGCGCATCCGTTTCCGCGCGTGCTGAACAAGAGCCTGAACTTCGTCGTCGAACTCGAGGGCAAAGACGCCTTTGGCCGTCAGGCGATGATGGGCATCGTGCAGGCACCGCGCGCGTTGCCGCGCCTCGTGCGGATACCGCAGGCACTGTCGGGTTATCCGCATGGTTTCGTGCTGTTGAGTTCGCTATTGCAGCGCTTTGTCGGCGAACTGTTTCCGAATCTCGTCGTGCGAAGTTGCAATCAGTTTCGCATTACGCGCAACAGCGAACTGTTCGTCGACGAAGACGAAATCACAAATCTGCGCGTCGCGCTACAGGGCGAACTTCCCGCGCGGCATCTGGGTAACGCGGTACGCCTCGAAGTATCCGCGGAGACACCCGCGCATGTCGTGCGGCGCCTGCTCGACGAGAGCGGCCTGTCGAACAAGGACTGCTATTACGCGGACGGCCCCGTCAATCTCGTGCGTCTGATGCAATTGCCGGAGATGGTGGATCGGCCCGATCTGAAGTTCGTGCCGCACATTCCCGCGATCCCTTCCGCCATTGCCAACGCAGCAAGCATGTTCGACGTGATCGATCAGGGCGACGTGCTGCTGCATCATCCGTACGAAAGTTTTCAGCCGGTTCTCGAACTGCTGTTGCAGGCTGCGAAAGATCCAAACGTCGTCGCCATCAAGCAGACGATTTATCGCACGGGCACCGACTCGCCGCTGATGGACGCGCTCATGCAAGCCGCGCGCAACGGCAAGGAAGTCACGGTGGTGGTCGAACTGCTTGCGCGCTTTGACGAAGAGACGAACATCAACTGGGCCTCGCAGCTTGAAGCTGTCGGCGCGCATGTGGTGTACGGCGTGGTGGGCCACAAGTGCCACGCAAAGATGATGCTGATCGTGCGGCGCGCAACGGTGGGCGGCAAGATGACGCTCAAGCGCTACGTGCATCTGGGCACCGGCAATTACCATCCGCGCACTGCACGCCTTTACACCGACTTCGGCCTGATGACCGCGGATCAGAAAATCTGCGAAGACGTGCACCACGTTTTTCAGCAACTGACCGGCATTGGCGGCGAACTGAAGCTGCACGAGTTATGGCAGTCGCCGTTCACGTTGCATCCGAAACTCGTCGAGGCGATTCGCGCCGAAGCGGAGCATGCGCGCGCCGGCAAGAAAGCGCGCATTGTCGCGAAGATGAACGCACTGCTCGAACCCACGGTGATCGCAGAGTTATACGAAGCATCGCAGGCCGGCGTGAAGATCGACTTGATCGTTCGTGGTGTGTGCTCGTTGCAGCCGGGCGTGCCGGGCCTGTCGGAAAACATCACGGTGCGCTCGATTGTCGGGCGCTTTCTCGAACATCATCGCATCTACTATTTCTACGACGACGGCCGCGAGCAGGTGTATCTGTCGAGCGCGGACTGGATGGATCGCAACTTCTTCCGCCGCGTGGAAGTCGCGTTTCCCATCAACAATCGGCGGCTCAAACGGCGTGTGATCGCAGAAGGCCTGTCGGCGTTTCTCGGCGACAACCAGTCTGCGTGGCTGATGCAAAGCGACGGGCACTATCGTCGGCGGCGTCCCGGCAAGTCCTCGCGCAATGCGCAAATGAGTCTGTTGACGAAGTTCTGTCCGTGAAGGCCGGCGCACTCCGCGTCGAGCGGGTGAACGCTGCTACGTATATAAAAAAAGCCCGCTTTCTAGCGGGCTTTTCTTTGAAGCGAGTGCTTCTCACGCATGCGCCGGTTGCCGCCGTGTCGTGCGATACACCGGGAATCTCACGGTAAAAGTACTGCCGCGCCCTTCCTCGCTCTTCACGTCGAGTTGCGCATCGTGCCGTTGCAGCACATGCTTTACGATCGCGAGTCCGAGGCCCGTGCCCCCCGTGTCGCGCGAGCGACTGCGATCGACACGATAAAAGCGCTCGGTTAGCCGTGGAATGTCGGCAGCCGGAATACCCAGGCCGCTATCCGTCACGGAGAACACGGCAGCGCCGGCTTGCGCCTGCCAGCTGACCTTGATCGCGCCGCCGTCGGGCGTATAGCGAATGGCGTTGGTCACCAGGTTGCCTAACGCGCTCAGAATCTCCGTCTCGACGCCGGTCACCGTGAGCCCCTCGTCGGCGTCGAATGTAATCTTGTGATGGTCGCTCGACAGGCTCTCCGCGTCGTCACGCAAGTGCCGCAATACGGCGCGCATGTCGATCATCTGATCGCTCGGCGGCTTGTTATCGCCTTCGAGTTTCGCGAGCACGAGCAGATCGTTCACGATATGGCGCATGCGAGACGCCTGCTGCTCCATCAACTCCAGATAACGCGCGCGCTCGGTTTCGGCTAACGGCAACTCGCGCATCGTCTCGAGAAAACCGGAGAGCACCGTGAGCGGCGTCTTCAGTTCATGAGACACGTTGGCGACGAAGTCGCGACGCATCGCGTCGGTGCGCTCAAGTTCGGTAATGTCTTGCGACAGCACGAGCTTGCGGTTCTCGCCATAAGGGAACACTTGCACGGAGAGCACGTTCTGCCGCTTCTCGCCCATGCCGCGCATGATCAGCATTTCTTCGTAGTGGTGCGAGTTCAGATAACGCACGAAGTCCGGCTGACGCACCAGATGCGTGATGTGCTGACGCAAATCGCGCTTCGCGTCGAGCCCGAAATGCACTTCAGAAATGGCGTTACACCACTCAATCTGATCGTGGTCGTCGAGCATTGCGACGCCGTTCGGCGACGCCTGAATTGCCTGAATGAAACGCGAATGCTGCTGCTCGACCTGGCGCACCTGTGCATGCCAGCGCTTCGCGAGCTTGTGCAAACGGTAATAGATTTCGCCCCAGATGCCGGGCGCGCTCGGCACTTCGCCGTAAACCGGCGCGTCGAGCAAACGCCACAAGCGCTCTTTATGGAAGGTACCGAAGAAGCTTTGCAGAAGCAGCATTACGACCGCGAGGATCAATGCCGCCTTCACATTGACCAATGCGCCGACCACCACGCACAGTATGGCGAGCAGCACGATCGAAACGATGGAGCGCGCCCAGATGATGTTCATGGTCTAAACGTTCGAAGAGAGCGGCGAGCGCGCCGCTACCCATTGATCAAGCGATCAAGCGATCAAGCGCTTTTGGCCAGACGGTAGCCGCTGCCGCGGACCGTCTCGATCATAGCATCGCAGCCAGCCGGCTTGAGGGCCGCGCGCAGACGCTTGATGTGCACGTCCACCGTGCGCTCTTCGACAAACACGTGGTCACCCCATACCTGGTCGAGCAGTTGCGTGCGGCTGTGCACGCGCTCGGGATGCGTCATGAAGAAATGCAGCAAACGGAATTCGGTCGGGCCGAGATCGAGTTTGATCTCGCTGCCTTCCGCGTGCGCCGCGACACGATGCGTGGCCGGATCGAGCTTCAACCCATTGATCGCGACGACGTCTTCGGTCAATTGCGGCGCGCGGCGGCGCAAAACCGCCTTGATGCGCGCCATCAATTCTTTCGGGGAAAACGGCTTGGTAACGTAGTCGTCGGCGCCGATTTCGAGGCCGAGCACCTTGTCCTGTTCATCGCCGCGCGCGGTCAGCATGATGATCGGAATGTGCTTGGTACGCTCGTTGTTGCGCAGGTCGCGTGCGAACGCAATACCCGACTTGCCCGGCAGCATCCAGTCGAGCAGGACGAGGTCGGGCAATACGTCGCTGATCAGGTTCTGCGCCTGCTCGGCGTTGTACGCGCGAATCGGGCAGTGTCCGGCGTGTTGAAGATTGACCGAAATCAGTTCGGAAATCGCGGGCTCATCTTCAATGACGAGAATGCTGCTGGGCATCGGCACCTCTGGTCCTTATCTCTGGATTAACTGAGTGCTTCGCGTTCGAGCGCGTCGCGCGACTTGTGCCGCACGTCCGTACCCTTCACGATGTAAATGATGAACTCGGCGATGTTCTTCGCATGGTCGCCGATCCGCTCGATGGCTTTTGCGATGAACAGAAAATCGAGGCCCACCGAAATGGAGCGCGGATCTTCGGTCATGTACGAAATCAGCTTACGCACGAACGCGCGGAATTCTTCGTCGATCGCTTTATCGTCGCGCACGATCTGCGCGGCGGCGACCGTGTCGAGACGCGCGAACGCGTCGAGCGCGCGGCGCAGAATCGACACCGCCATTTCGCCCGACAATTTGATCTCGGCGATATTGATGGTGCGCGATGCGCCGTCTTCCATGAGACGCTTGGTGCGCTTGGCGATTTTCTCGGCCTCGTCGCCCGCGCGCTCCAGATTCGTGATGGTCTTGGAGATTGCAATCAGCAAGCGCAAATCACGTGCGGCCGGCTGACGGCGCGCGATGATGTTGCTGCATTCCTCGTCGATCTCCACTTCCATCGTGTTCAGGCGGTCTTCTGCCGCGATCACTTGCTCGGCGATGTCGAGATCGAACTCGTTGAGCGCCTGCATCGCTTTGACGATCTGCGATTCGACGAGGCCGCCCATTTCGAGCACCTTCGAGGAAACCAGATTCAGGTCGGCGTCGAACTGGCTGGACAGGTGTTTATCGGACATGTCGTACTCCGTTGTTTTTGCCCGGCCGATTAGCCGAAGCGGCCCGTAATGTAGTCTTCGGTTTCCTTGCGGACCGGCTTGATGAAGATCTTTTCGGTGTCGCCGAATTCGATCAGCTCGCCAAGATACATATAGGCAGTGTAGTCCGAACAGCGGGCCGCCTGTTGCATGTTGTGCGTGACGATCACCACCGTGTAGTCGCTCTTCAGTTCGGCGATCAGTTCTTCGATACGGCCCGTCGAAATCGGGTCGAGCGCCGAGCACGGTTCGTCGAGCAACAACACCTCCGGGCGGATCGCGATGCCGCGCGCAATGCACAAACGCTGCTGCTGGCCGCCAGACAAACCGTAGCCGCTCTGGCCGAGCTTGTCCTTCACTTCGTTCCACAACGCGGCCTTCGTGAGCGCCCATTCGACGCGGTCGTCCATTTCCGAACGCGGCAGCGTCTCGAACATCTTCACGCCGAACGCAATGTTGTCGTAGATCGACATGGGAAACGGCGTCGGCTTCTGGAACACCATGCCGATGCGCGCGCGCAGCAGCGAGATATCGCGCTTCGAGGTCAGCAGGTTTTCACCGTCCATCAGGATTTCGCCTTCGGCGCGTTGCTCCGGATAGAGCGCGTACATCTTGTTGAACGTACGCAGCAACGTCGACTTGCCGCAACCCGACGGGCCGATGAACGCAGTCACTTTGCCTTCGGGAATCTGCAGATTGATGTTCTTCAGCGCGTGATACTTGCCGTAGAAGAAGTTCAGGTCGTTGACCTCGATCTTCGGGCGCGACGGCGACGGCTCCTGGCCGCCTTGTGCGGGATCGAAACCGGCGGGCGCAGTGGGACGCGAGATCGGATTGAGTTGAGTTTCTGCCATATTCATCGGATTACACTCCGCCCTTACTTGTTCGTGAAGATCGTGCGCGCGAGGATGTTCAGTCCCAACACCGCGAGCGTGATCAGGAAGACGCCGGCCCACGCGAGCGATTGCCACTGCGCGAACGGGCTCATCGCAAACTTGTAGATCGTGACCGGCAGGTTCGCGACCGGCTGGCCCAGATCCGCCGAGAAGAACTGGTTCGACAACGCGGTGAAAAGCAGCGGCGCCGTTTCGCCGGCAATACGCGCAACGGCGAGCAGCACGCCGGTGACGATGCCCGCAATGGACGCCTTCAGCGTAATCGACAACACCATCTTCCACTTCGGCGTGCCGAGTGCGAACGCCGCCTCACGCAGTGCGTTCGGCACGAGTTTGAGCATGTTCTCGGTAGTGCGGATCACGATCGGAATCTGCAGCAGCGCGAGCGCGAATACGCCGGCCCAGCCGCTGAAGTGCCCCATCTTCGCGACGACGAGCGCGTAGACGAACAGACCGACCACGATCGACGGCGCCGACAGCAGAATGTCGTTGATGAAGCGGGTGACGCTCGCGAGCCAGCCTTTCTGTCCGTATTCCGCGAGATACACGCCTGCAAGAATGCCGATCGGCGTGCCGACGAACGTTGCAAGCGCAACCAGCATCAAGCTGCCGACGATCGCGTTGGCGAGACCGCCGCCATCGGTGTTCGGCGGCGGCGTGGACTGCGTGAACAGCTCGATCGACAAACCGCCGATACCGAGGCGCAGCGTCGTGTAGAGAATCCAGATCAGCCACAGCAGACCGAAGGCCATCGCGGCGAGCGACAACGTCAGCGCCATCGCGTTCTTCATGCGCCGGCGCCCTTGCAGACGCACGCGCATTTTTTCGAGCGCGGCTGCGTCGTTCGAACCCGGCATGTTCAAGGTGGACTGGCTCATTTGGCGCCCTCCCCTTTCTCGAGACGAAGCAGCATGATCTTGGAAATCGCCAGCACGATGAATGTGATCACGAACAGAATGAGGCCGAGTTCCATCAGGGCCGACGTATGCAGGCCCGGATCCGCTTCGGCGAATTCATTGGCGAGCGCCGACGTGATGCTGTTGCCCGGCGAAAAGAGCGACACGTTATCGAGCAGATTCGTATTGCCGATCACGAAGGTCACGGCCATGGTCTCGCCGAGCGCCCGGCCGAGGCCGAGCATCACGCCGCCGATCACACCGCTCTTCGTGAAGGGCAGCACGATCTTCCACATTACTTCCCACGTCGTGCAGCCGATGCCGTAAGCCGATTCCTTGAGCAGGACCGGCGTGACTTCGAACACGTCGCGCATCACGGAAGCGATGTACGGAATGATCATGATCGCGAGAATCACTCCCGCGCAAAGAATGCCGATGCCGATGGGCGCGCCCTGAAACAGCGCACCGACCACCGGAATGCCGCCGAGTACCGCGCCGAGCGGCTTCTCGAACCAGGTCGCGAAGATCGGCGCGAACACGAGCAGGCCCCACATGCCGTAGACGATCGACGGAATCGCGGCGAGCAGTTCGATCGCGATGCCGAGCGGCCGGCGCAGCCATGCGGGCGAGAGTTCCGTCAGAAAAAGTGCGATGCCGAAGCTGACGGGCACCGCGATGATGAGTGCAATGATCGATGTGGCGATGGTGCCGTAGATCGGCACGAGTGCGCCGAACTGCTTGCTCGGCGGATCCCATTGCGCGCTCCACAGGAAGCCGAGGCCGAATTGTTTGATCGACGGCATGGACGCGACGATCAACGAAACGATGATGCCGCCGAGCAGCAACAGCGTGACGATGGCGGCAAGGCGCGCGAGGCCGCCGAAGATCACGTCGCCGGCGCGGCTGGGCGCTTTCTGCTGGGACGCGCTGCCGGGCGGTGTCGCCCGCGAAGCGCCTGACGCGAGTTGGATGTCGGACATAAGAGCCTGATGGACCTTTTCCAGTTGCCGTGCGACGTATGCCGCGCGGCCGGTAATGCGTGAGTACCGACTGATGTTGCCGGGTGCCGGTACGTCGCCGGGACGTGCCGGTTAATGCCATTGGCCGTCCTCACGCGAGGACGGCCAATGTGTTACGTACGGCCGTTGCCTGCTACTTCTGCTGGGGCAACGCTTACTCGGCGAGCGGCTTGCCCGCTGCGTCCTTGACCTTCGACTTCCACTGCGTGCGGATTTCCGACACGACCGATTCCGGCAGCGAAATGTAGTCGAGATCGTTCGCGGCTTGCGTGCCGTTCTTGAATGCCCAGTCGAAGAACTTCAGCGTCTCGGTGCCTTGCGGTGCCTTTTCCTGCGTCGTGTGCAACAGCACGAACGTCGCGCCGACGATCGGCCATGCGTTCTTGCCCGGCTCGTTCGTCAGGATCTGGTAGAACGATTTCGACCAGTCCGCGCCTGCTGCCGCTGCCTTGAACGTATCCGTCTTCGGCTCGACCACCGTGCCCGTCGAATTCTTCAGCGCGACGTAGGTCATGTGGTTCTGCTTGGCGTAGGCCCATTCGACGTAGCCGATTGCGCCCGGCAGACGTTGCACGAATGCGGCGACGCCGTCGTTGCCCTTGCCGCCCGTACCCGTCGGCCAGTTGACCGTCGAGCCTTCACCGACCTTCGACTTCCATTCCGTGTTGACTTTCGACAGGTAGTTCGTCCAGATGAAGCTGGTGCCCGAACCGTCGGCGCGGCGAACCACGGCGATGTCCGTGTCCGGCAGCTTCACCTTCGGGTTCAGTGCAACGATCGCGGGATCGTTCCACTTCTTGATCTTGCCCAGATAGATATCGCCGAGCACTTCGCCCGACAGGACGAGTTCAGCCGGCTTCACGCCCGGTACGTTGACGACCGGCACCACGCCGCCGACCACCGTCGGAAACTGGAACAGGCCGTCCTTGGCGAGTTCGTCGTCCTTCAACGGAGCGTCGGAGCCTGCGAAATCGACGGTCTTGGCAACGATCTGCTTCACGCCGCCCGACGACCCAATACCCTGATAGTTAACCTTGCCGCCGCCGGATTTCTGATAGGCGTCGGCCCACTTCGTATAAATCGGTGCTGCGAAGGTGCTGCCCGCGCCGGTGATGTCTGCGGCTTGCGCTGCGATCGCGAAGAACGCGCCAGCGACGCCAGCGAACACGGTTTGCATCAATTTCATCGAAACCTCCAAGGTGTGAGCGGTGTGAGCGAGTAAGACGAACACCGCGAAGCTTAGGGTCTCTTTGTGACAGTAACGTGACTTACCGTGAAACGTACGTGACAGTGGGTTTACGAAGGTGAAAGGCGTTTTGGTGGGTAAATCACGGAGCGGGCGCGTCGTTGCCCGGTGCCTGTATAGATTAGGCGAAAAAGATGGGGTGGGGGTTTGCGTGGGGCTTGCGGTGGAGCGTGGGAATCTAGCGATGCGGGAGTGCGCATCGGCTCGCCGCAATGAAATTCGGGCATGCGCGGGCTGGGCCGTCGATGGTCGGCCCACGCCCGCGCATTGAGGCGCCCGCTTAAGCTGTCGCCTGCTTCACCGCAGCAGCGATGGATTCGGCATGACGAAGCGCATCGTCGGCATGTTCCGCCTCCACCATGACCCGCAGCACCGGCTCGGTGCCCGAAGCGCGAATCAGCACGCGTCCGCGGTCATTGAGCGCGTCTTCAGCGCTGGCGATGGCGCGCCGGATTGCGTCGCTGCTCTTCCAGTCGGCGTCCGGTTTCATCCGCACATTGATCAGCTTTTGCGGGAACAGCGTGACGCCGTCGAGCAGTTCGGCCAGCGTCTTGTCGCTGCGCTTCATGGCGGCAAGCACGAGCAGCGCCGACACGATGCCGTCGCCAGTGGAATGGCGGTCGAGCGACAGAATGTGGCCCGACCCTTCCGCACCGAGCTGCCAGCCGTGCTCCCGCAACTGTTCGAGCACGTAGCGGTCGCCGACTGCCGCGCGCACGAACTTGACGCCTGCCGCCTGCAACGCGACTTCAACCGCCATATTGGTCATCAAGGTGCCGACCGCGCCTTCGACCTTGCCGTCGGTCGCGATACGATCTTTCACCAGCACGTACAGCAGTTCGTCGCCGTTATACAGGCGCCCTGCCGCGTCGACGACCTGCAGACGGTCAGCGTCTCCGTCGAGCGCAATGCCCAGATCAGCGTGGTTGGCCCGCACCGCCCGCACGAGCGCATCCGGCGCGGTCGCACCGACGCCGTCGTTGATATTGAAGCCATTCGGCGCAACCCCAATCGGGATGATCTCCGCGCCGAGCTCGTGAAAGACGTGCGGCGCGACGTCATACGCGGCGCCGTGCGCGCAGTCGACCACCAGCTTCAGTCCCCGCAAATCGAACGCCGCGGGAAACGTGCTTTTGCAGAACTCGATGTAGCGGCCGGCGGCGTCGTCAAGACGCCGCGCCTTGCCGAGCTGCTCAGACGAAGCACAGGCGAGCGGCAGCTCAAGGTGCTCTTCGATCTGCGATTCCACCTCGTCGGGCAACTTGTTGCCGTCGGCGGAAAAGAATTTGATGCCGTTGTCGTAATACGGATTGTGCGACGCGCTGATCACCACGCCGGCCGCGAGCCGCAACGCACGCGTCAGATAGGCGATGCCCGGCGTAGGCATTGGACCGGCCAGCATCACGTCGACGCCTGCTGCGGAAAAACCGGCTTCGAGCGCAGCCTCGAGCATATAGCCGGACACCCGCGTGTCCTTACCGATCAGCACGGTTGGCCGCGTGCCCGTGCGTGCCCAACGGTCTGCACCGACCAGCACCTTGCCGGCCGCATAGCCGAGCCGCAAAACAAATTCCGGCGTGATGGGCCCTTCACCGACCTTTCCCCGAATTCCGTCCGTGCCGAAATAACGACGTGCCATCTTTTATGTTCCTCCTTGGCTGTGGGTTCAACCGCGCGGGCCGGCGTGATTCGCCGCGTTGCGCAGGGCTACCCAGACTTTCAATGCGTCTACTGTTTGTGCGACGTCGTGCACGCGGAGAATCGCGGCGCCGCGTTCCGCCGCGCAAACGGCTGCAGCGATGCTGCCGGCGACGCGCTCCGGCGCCGCCCGTCCGGTGACCGCGCCGATCATCGATTTGCGCGACATTCCCGCAAGAATGGGATATGGCGGCTCGCCGCGGGGCGCCGTATCCGGCAGAGCCGCGAGCAGCGCGTAATTATGCTCGACCACTGCCTTACCAAAACCGAAACCGGGATCGACGCTGATGCGATTACGTGCGATGCCCGCCTGTCTGAGCGCATCCACCCGTTCTTCCAGAAACTGCCGGACTTCGCTGACGACGTCGCCGTAAGCCGGTTCACCCAGTTGCATGCTCTGCGGCTCGCCGAGCATATGCATGACGCACAGACCGCAGTCGCTTTCGCGGACCGCGTCGATGGCGCCGGGCATACGAAAGCCCCAGATGTCGTTGATCAGATCGACGCCCGCGGCGAGCGCGTGGCGCATGACTTCGGGCTTATAGGTATCAACGGAAAGCGGCACGTTGGCGCCGCGCAGTTGCTCGACAAGTGGGATCACACGTTCTAGCTCTTCGTCGAGCGGCACTGGCGGCGCGCCAGGGCGCGTGGACTCGCCTCCAATGTCGATGATGTCCGCGCCTTCGAGCAGCATGCGTTCGGCTTGACGCAACGCATCGCCGCGCATCGCATACTGGCCGCCGTCGGAAAAGGAATCTGGTGTGACGTTCAGGATGCCCATGACCAACGGGCGTTCAAAGCTCAGATTGAACCGGCCGCATTGCAACGGCTCCGGGATACAGGGAAAAGGAATAGCGACTGTGGCCACGTAGCGTTACATCACTTATGACGGATAAATGCAAAACGGGCCGGTGTGAAACACACCGGCCCGCACTTTCTACTGATAGCCGATCAGGCCGGAGCGGTCGCGCTGCCCGGCTTGACTTCGGTGCCGGGGCTGCCGCCCGACGAAGCGTCGCTTGCCGACGGCGGCGAGCTCTTAGGCGAGCGCGGCGGACGGCCTGCCATGATGTCGTTGATCTGATCGGCGTCGATCGTTTCCCACTCCATCAACGCGGCGGTCATTGCTTCGACCTTGTCGCGGTTTTCGTCCAGCAGGCGCTTCGCGAGGTTGTATTGCTCGTCCAGCACGCGCCGGATTTCGGCGTCGACCTTCTGCTGCGTTGCTTCCGAAATGGTGCGCGTGAAACCACGACCAAACGGCGTTGCGTCGTTTTCGTCGTCAACGTAGACCATCGGTCCCAACGCGTCCGTCATGCCGAAACGAGCCACCATGGCGCGCGCGGTTTGCGTGGCCTTGTTGAAGTCGTCCGACGCGCCGGTGCTGATCAGGTTGAGGAACAGCTCTTCTGCAACACGGCCGCCAAACAGAATGGCGAGACGATCGAGCAGATAGTCTTTCGAGTACGTTTCGTTGTCATGCTCCGGCAACTGCCACGTGACGCCCAACGCACGGCCACGCGGAATGATCGTGACCTTGTGCACCGGATCGGCCTTCGGCAGCAACTTGGCGATGACTGCGTGACCCGACTCGTGATACGCGGTGGCACGCTTCGATTCTTCGCGGATCACGGCCGACTTGCGTTCCGGGCCCATGAAGATTTTGTCTTTCGCGTCTTCGAAGTCCGTCATTTCGACGATGCGCTTGCCGCGGCGCGCCGCGAACAAAGCAGCTTCGTTCACGAGATTCGCCAGATCGGCGCCCGAGAAGCCCGGCGTGCCACGCGCGATCACCGCTGCGTCGACGTCGTTCGAAATCGGCACCTTGCGCAGGTGAACCTTCATGATATGTTCGCGACCACGAATGTCCGGCAGACCGACATAGACCTGGCGGTCGAAACGACCCGGACGCAGCAGAGCCTTGTCGAGCACGTCCGAACGGTTGGTTGCGGCGATCACGATCACACCCGAATTCGCCTCGAAGCCGTCCATCTCGACCAGCATCTGATTCAAGGTCTGCTCGCGCTCGTCGTTACCGCCGCCCATGCCGGCGCCGCGATGACGACCGACCGCGTCGATTTCGTCGATGAACACGATGCACGGTGCATGCTTTTTCGCCTGCTCGAACATGTCGCGCACACGCGCCGCGCCGACACCGACGAACATTTCGACGAAGTCCGAACCCGAAATGCTGAAGAACGGCACCTTCGCTTCGCCAGCAATGGCGCGCGCGAGCAGCGTCTTACCGGTTCCCGGCGGGCCGACCAGCAATACGCCACGGGGAATGCGGCCGCCCAGCTTCTGAAATTTCTGCGGATCGCGCAGGAAATCGACCAGTTCGGAGACTTCTTCCTTCGCTTCGTCGCAACCTGCGACGTCGGTGAAATTGATTGCGTTGTTGTTTTCGTCGATCAGACGCGCGCGAGACTTGCCGAACGAGAACGCGCCGCCTTTCCCGCCCCCCTGCATCTGTCGCATCATGTAGAACCAGAAACCGATGATCAGGATCGTCGGCCCGAGGTAATACAGCGCGGACACCAGCGCATTGGGTTCGTCGTCAGCCTTGCCGCTTACCTGAACGCCATACTTCATCAGATCGCCGACCATCCAGATGTCGCCGGGCGACACGATCTGGTACTTCTGGCCGTCTGCTGGAGTGACCGTGAGGTTCCGCCCCTGGACAATGACGTTCTTGACTTTGCCGTTCTTCGCGTCGTCCATGAACTGCGAATAGGAAACGCCTTCCTGGACACGGGGCTTGTCGAACTGCTTGAACACCGTAAATAGCACCAGTGCGATAACCAGCCACACTGCTGCTTTCGAAAACATATTGTTGTTCAAAGCACCACTCCTTCACTTAGACGGGCGCCTACATTTGCCTTGCGGCACCACGAAAGCATTCTAATCCAGTCCGCAGACCCCTGCCATAAGGTTTCGCTACCACAGAAATAGCGTAGCGGGCTGTAACGGTGCAAATTTCCACCGTCATCAGCGCATTTATGGACAGACTCTGAACCATTCTGCAGGCCCTACGAGAGCCGCCCTATGCGGGCCGCCCTACGCGGGGCGCTTCAAATGCTTACCCAAAATAAACGTTTCTGACGACTTGTCCCGCGAAGCCTTCGGCTTGCGGGCAGCCACCACCTTGAACTGGCGCTTGAACTTTTCGACAATCTGGCTGTAACCACTGCCGTGAAAGCATTTGACTAAAAGGGCTCCATCCGGTTTCAGGTGATTCTGCGAGAATTCCAGCGCGAGATCGCACAAATGGTCGATCCGCGCCGCATCCGCCAAGGCCACGCCTGACAGGTTGGGCGCCATATCCGAAATTACAAGGTCCACTTGGCGCTCTCCCACTAATTCTTCCAACTGGGCCAGCACCGAGTCTTCGCGAAAGTCGCCCTGAATGAAGTGGACGTCGGCGACCGGCTCCATTGGCAGCACGTCGAGCGCGATAATTGTGCCGTCGATCCCGCCTTCCCGCTCGGCGTCGCGCCGCGACCCTTTGGCGAGTTTGTTGCGCGCATACTGGCTCCAGCTGCCCGGCGTGGAGCCCAGATCGACGATGACCTGCCCCGGGCGGATCAGCTTGTCCTGCTCATCGATTTCCTTCAGCTTGTACGCTGCGCGGGCGCGATAGCCTTCGCGCTGCGCCATCTTTACGTAAGGATCGTTGATGTGGTCATGCAACCACGCCGTGTTGAACTTGTTTTTTGCCATTAAACGTTGAACTCTTGCTGCGTCATGTCACGCTTTAGCGGATAATACGCGGTTAATTCGCGCGGCGACCGCCAAAAACCGGCAGTTATCCGCGATTCTGTTGTTCTGACGCGCCGCCTGCCGTACTGTCCCACTCGTATCCCGATTGCGCCCAAACCGAATCAATCGAAAGACGGGATAGGCCACGCAGGCGCTGCCATTTTAGTCGAGTCTCCCACTTCACATGCCCGCCCTCAAAGTCTCTTCCGACCAACGCGCCGAGTTGCGCTCCCAGGCACATGCGCTCAAACCGGTCGTGCTCGTCGGCGCCGAAGGTTTGACCGACGCCGTGCTCGCCGAGATCAAGGTCCACCTCGCCGCTCATCAGCTGATCAAGATCCGTGTGTTCGGCGACGAACGCGAAGAACGCATCGCCATTTACGAACAGATCTGCGACACGCTGAACGCCGCGCCGATCCAGCATATCGGCAAGCTGCTGGTTATCTGGAAGCCGGAGGCCGCAGCGCAACCCGCGGTAAAGAGCAAGCGCGGCGCATTGCCGAGCGCCCGCGAAGCCGCTGTCGAAGCCAAGCCCGGCAAGGGCCGCGCGCCGCGCGTCGTGAAAGTCGTGAAGCCTAGCGAAGTGCCCATGCGCAAACCCAAGGCGAAAGCAGTGCTGGTGCGCGGGAACGAACGCGTCACGCAAGGCGGCAACATCAAACGCGCGAAAAAGCGGCAAACAAGCGCCAAGCGCGCGCATCAGTCGAAATAAGCAAACGTATGAAAGGTGCGGCGAGCTCCGCGCCTATTGCCTGCGGCCAGCTTTGACTTCAACGTTTGGCCGCGCTCTTCGCCTGGCGCGCCGACAGCACAAGCGAGCGCCACACCACAGCAGCAGCCCTCCAGCCGGTGCTTTAGCCTGTCACTTTGCCCGAAACATCGGGGGCGCCCTGCTGTACTGAACCAGCGCCCTCGCCCAGCGGCAGCTTCCAGATCAGAACCAGGCCGAGCAGGCTTTCAATCAGATAGAACAGGCTCGAAACGCCGTGCAGCATGCCGAAGCGCGCCGCATAGGCGGAATGGCCGACATCGGTGCCCGCTTCGACCGCAGCGATACGCATCGCATTCATGAACGGCTGCAGCGCGAAATAACCAACCAGCACGCACACCAGCATTCCCGCGACAAGCCAGCGCAACCGGCGATACGCGTTGCCGCCGCGCCGGATCACCACGTTCGCGAGGCCGAGCAGCAAAATGCCGCACACGGCGCCGAGCACCCCTTCGATGCGAAACAGCTGCGCGGCCACTGCGCCCGCCGTTGTCCGGTCGAGCGAAGTGAACAGCACAGGCGCAACGGCATAGCCGATAGTCAGCAGGCTGCCGACCCACACCACCGTCAGCAGACGGAAAATCCGATGCGGCATCAGGGACACCGGAGCGGCCCTCAAACGTAGCTAACTGCGATGATTTCGTACTCGCGCACGCCGCCGGGCGCCTGCACCGACGCCACGTCGCCTTCCGACTTGCCGATCAGTGCGCGCGCAATCGGCGAACTGATGGAAATGAGGCCGTGGTCGATATCCGCTTCGTCGTCGCCGACGATCTGATATTTGACCGAAGCGCCCGAGGCGAGATCTTCGAGTTCGACCGTTGCGCCGAACACCACGCGGCCATCCGCGTCCACTTTGGACGGATCGATCACCTGAGCGCCGGCGAGCTTCGATTCGATTTCTGCGATGCGGCCCTCGATAAAACCCTGCTTTTCCTTCGCTGCGTCGTATTCTGCGTTTTCCGACAGGTCGCCCTGCGCGCGCGCTTCCGAGATCGAGTTGATCACGGCGGGACGCTCAACCGATTTCAGGCGCTGCAATTCGTCGCGCAACATGTCTGCGCCGCGCTTAGTCAATGGAATAGTGCTCATAAACAACTCTCGTGAAAACGCCGGGCCGCTTCCGGTTCGCCGAGCCCCGCGCCACATCTGAAGCGAATGAGACAGATGCGAGGAGTGCTTTGAAACAAAAAGCGGCCGTAAAAAAACACCGCGGTTAAGTGCATTCCGTGGGAGCCGGCGACCCGGAAGAAACCGGGACACAGCACCTGCGGAACGCCGCTTAACCGCGGCACTTACATCTTGGACAGGAACTCGAAGCCTTAGTTTAGGCGAGCGTGCAAGCCTTGTAAATCATAGACTTCCAGATCCTTCAGGTAGCGCAAGCCTTCGACGGCCGCGCGCGCGCCCGACATGGTCGTGTAGTACGTGACCTTGTTCGCCTGTGCGCTCATGCGGATCGAGCGCGAGTCGGCGATCGCGGCGCGCGTCTCGTCGACGGTCGTGAAGACCAGCGCAATTTCGCCGTTCTTGATCATGTCGACGATGTGCGGGCGCCCGTCCTTCACCTTGTTCACGACCTTGACCGGCACGCCGGCCGCTTCGATCGCAGCCGCCGTGCCCTTGGTTGCGACAATCGGATAACCGAGTTCGTGCAGCATGCGCGCGACTTCGACGGCCTTCGGCTTGTCGGCGTCCATCACGGTCAACAGCACCGTGCCCGACTCCGGCAGACGCGAGCCCGCCGCCAGCTGCGACTTGAAAAGCGCCTCGCCGAACGTTTGGCCGACGCCCATCACTTCGCCGGTCGAACGCATTTCCGGCCCGAGCACGGGGTCGACAGCCGGGAACTTGACGAACGGGAACACGGCTTCCTTCACGCTGAAGTACGGCGGATCGATTTCCTTCGTCACGCCTTGTTCCGCGAGCTTCTGACCGACCATAGCGCGCGCTGCGATCTTCGCGAGCGGCAGGCTGGTCGCCTTCGACACGTACGGCACCGTGCGCGAAGCACGCGGATTCACTTCCAGCACGTAGATGATGTCCTGCTTCGAGCCGTCCGCCTGCGGAACTTGCTGAATCGCGAACTGCACGTTCATCAGGCCGACCACGTTCAGCGCCTTCGCCATTGCACCGGTCTGGCGCTTCAGTTCGGCAATGGTCTCGCCCGACAGCGAGTACGGCGGAAGCGAGCAAGCCGAGTCGCCCGAATGCACGCCCGCCTGTTCGATATGCTCCATCACGCCGCCGATGAACACCGCTTCGCCGTCCGAAATGCAATCCACGTCGCATTCGATTGCGTCGTTCAGGAAGCGGTCGAGCAGCACCGGCGAGTCGTTCGACACTTTCACGGCCTCGCGCATGTAGCGCTCGAGGTCGCGCGGCTCGTGGACGATTTCCATTGCGCGGCCGCCCAGCACGTACGACGGACGCACCACCAGCGGGTAGCCGATTTCGTCGGCGAGCTTGAGCGCTTCGTCTTCGGCGCGCGCGGTGCGGTTAGGCGGCTGGCGCAGGCCGAGGTCTTGCAGCAGTTTCTGGAAACGCTCGCGGTCTTCGGCCGCGTCGATCATGTCGGGCGACGTGCCGATGATCGGCACACCGTTCGCTTCGAGATCGAGCGCGAGCTTCAGCGGCGTCTGGCCGCCGTATTGCACGATCACGCCGACCGGCTTTTCCTTGTCGACGATTTCGAGCACGTCTTCGAGAGTCAGCGATTCGAAGTACAGACGATCGGACGTGTCGTAGTCGGTCGAAACCGTTTCAGGGTTGCAGTTGACCATGATCGTTTCGTAGCCGTCTTCGCGCATGGCGAGCGCGGCATGCACGCAGCAGTAGTCGAACTCGATACCCTGGCCGATCCGGTTCGGGCCGCCGCCCAGGACCATGATCTTCTTGTTGTTCGTCGGATTTGCCTCGCACTCTTCCTCGTAGGTCGAGTACATGTAGGCGGTTTTCGTGGCGAACTCGGCCGCGCACGTATCGACGCGCTTGTACACCGGGCGCACGTTCAGTTCAATCCGGCGAGCGCGCACTTCGGCGGGCTTCGCGCCGACGAGCTTCGCGAGACGCCGGTCCGAGAAACCGCTTTGCTTCAGATACTTCAGTTCTTCCTTCGAGAGGCTCGCGAGCGTACGGCCGGCCAGCGCCTTTTCCTTCAGGATGATCTGTTCGATCTGCGCGAGGAACCACGGGTCGATCGACGTCTCTTCGAAAATTTCCTGCGCCGTCATGCCGATACGGAACGCGTCGCCGACGTACCAGATTCGGTCCGGTCCGGCTTCGCCGATCTCGCGGATGATCTCGTCGCGGTTATCGGTCTTTTCGTCCAGACCGTCGACGCCCACTTCAAGACCACGCAGCGCTTTCTGGAACGACTCCTGGAAAGTGCGGCCGATCGCCATGACTTCGCCGACCGACTTCATTTGCGTGGTCAGGCGCGAATCGGCTTCGCGGAATTTCTCGAACGCGAAACGCGGAATCTTGGTGACGACGTAGTCGATCGTCGGTTCGAACGACGCCGGCGTCTGGCCGCCGGTAATTTCGTTCTTCAGTTCGTCGAGCGTGTAGCCGACTGCAAGCTTGGCCGCGACCTTGGCGATCGGGAAGCCGGTCGCCTTCGACGCCAGCGCCGACGAACGCGACACGCGCGGGTTCATTTCGATCACGATCATCCGGCCGTCTTTCGGATTGATCGAGAACTGCACGTTCGAACCGCCGGTGTCCACGCCGATTTCGCGCAGCACCGCGAGCGACGCGTTACGCAGAACCTGATATTCCTTGTCCGTGAGCGTTTGAGCCGGCGCGACCGTGATCGAGTCGCCGGTGTGGATGCCCATGGGGTCCAGGTTTTCGATCGAGCAAACGATGATGCAGTTGTCCTTCTTGTCGCGGACCACTTCCATCTCGTACTCTTTCCAGCCGAGCAGCGATTCTTCGATCAGCAACTCGCGCGTGGGCGACAGGTCGAGACCGCGCTTGCAGATTTCCTCGAACTCTTCGCGGTTGTACGCGATGCCGCCGCCCGATCCGCCGAGCGTGAACGACGGGCGGATCACGACCGGATAACCGCCGCTGCCGGTTTCGACGGCGATGCGCGCCTGAACCTGCAGCGCTTCTTCCATGGAATGCGCGGTGCCCGACTTGGCCGAACCGAGACCGATCTTGGTCATCGCGTCCTTGAACTTCTGGCGGTCTTCCGCCTTGTCGATTGCTTCGGGCGACGCGCCGATCAGCTCGACCTTGTACTTTTCCAGCACGCCGTGCGCGTGCAGATCGAGCGCGCAGTTCAGCGCGGTCTGGCCGCCCATCGTCGGCAGGATCGCGTCCGGGCGCTCCTTGGCGATGATGCGCTCGACCACTTCCCACGTGATCGGCTCGATATAAGTCACGTCGGCCGTGTTCGGGTCGGTCATGATCGTCGCCGGATTGCTGTTGACGAGGATGACCTTGTAGCCTTCCTCACGCAGCGCCTTGCATGCCTGCGCGCCCGAGTAATCGAACTCGCACGCCTGGCCGATGATGATCGGACCCGCGCCGATAATGAGAATGCTCTTGATGTCTGTCCGCTTGGGCATAACGCTCTCGCTAATGTATTCCTGAATTCTTTCCGTCAGCGCGCGCCGCCTGGGCGTTGCGCGCGCTTTACCTCTCGCTGCTTCTGGCCGCGCTCGTTATGCCGCCGCGGTCTTGCCGGCCTTCTTCGCGTCCATCAACGCGGTGAAGCGGTCGAACAGATAGGCGATGTCGTGCGGGCCCGGCGACGCTTCCGGATGGCCCTGGAAGCAGAACGCGGGCTTGTCGCTCAAAGCAAAGCCTTGCAGCGTGCCGTCGAAGAGCGACACGTGCGTGACGCGCGCGTTGGCCGGCAGCGTGTCGGCGTCCACAGCGAAGCCGTGGTTTTGCGACGTGATGATCACGCGGCCGTCGTCCAGATCTTTCACCGGATGGTTGGCGCCGTGGTGGCCGGTTTTCATCTTCACGGTCTTGGCGCCGAGCGCGAGGCCCATGATCTGATGGCCGAGGCAGATGCCGAACGTAGGAATACCACGCTCGATCAGTTCCTTCGTGGCCGCGATCGCGTAGTCGCACGGCTCGGGATCGCCCGGGCCGTTCGACAGGAAGATGCCGTCCGGATTGAGCGCGAGCGCGTCCGCGGCCGATGCCTCTGCCGGCAGCACGGTCACGTGGCAGCCGCGCTCAGCGAGCATGCGCAGGATGTTGTACTTGACGCCGTAGTCGAACGCGACGACGCGATACTTCGGCGCATTCTGTTTGCCGTAGCCGCTTTCCAGACGCCATTCGGTCTGCGTCCACTCGTAGGTTTCTTTCGTCGACACGACCTTCGCGAGGTCCATGCCCGCAAGGCCCGGGAACGAGCGTGCGAGTTCGATAGCCTTGGCCTCGTCGTCCGAGCCGGCGAGAATCGCGCCGTTCTGAGCGCCCTTGTCACGCAGAACGCGGGTCAGCTTGCGGGTGTCGAGACCGGCGATCGCGACCACGCCTTCGTCCTGCAGATACTGCGTGAGCGTGCGCTCCATGCGGAAATTCGACGCGAGAACCGGCAGGTCACGAATGATCAGCCCGGCGGCATGGACTTTCGTCGCTTCGACGTCTTCGGCGTTCACGCCGACGTTGCCGATATGCGGGTACGTGAGGGTCACGATCTGGCGCGCGTAGCTCGGGTCAGTCAGAATTTCCTGATAGCCGGTGATAGCGGTGTTGAACACCACTTCGCCAATGGTATGCCCGGGGGCGCCGATCGAATAACCACGAAAGACCGTGCCGTCGGCGAGCGCGAGCAGAGCGGGAGAAAATGACGGCAACACGGGAGACTCCTTGGGGGAACACCCTGTTGCCGACCTGCCTATCCGGTTTGCGAGCCGCAGCGGACAGCATCATGCGATGCGCGCGCAGACTCGCTCGCGTACTGCCGTTGACGTTGCAAAGCGCGCGCGGGGTGTCCAATGTGTCCATTTTGTGGACGGATCGGCTTGGTGCGGGCTGCTTGCTACGCCAGTGGCGCGCGGCGGATGAACGGTATGGAAGAGGTAGGCGCTAGGGTGCGGGTTGATAAGCTCAAACCTCGGAATTATAGCCTGAGACTGCCCTTCCCTCCAAATCCGAGATGGCCCGCCGACAGCTCCGCGACCCACGGCAATCCGGTCAAAGCCTTATCGGACGGGCTCACACGGCAAGCCGGCAAGTTTTACGTTGCCGGATTCGGGATAGTACGAGCCGTAAGGTGCCGGTTCAGCGGCTTCCCGGAAAATTGCCGGGAAAGGCTCATGCGTCCTGCTGAGCGTGGGCCGCGGCGTGCACCGGCTTGCGCCCCGGAATCACGTACCAGACTGCGCTGAGCACCTGAAACGCGATGAGAATTCCCCACGCCGCGAGATGAGCGGCCGCCGGATAATGGCCGCCGCTCGCCGGCCAATGCGACAGCACGGCGCCCACGCCGATCTGAAAGCCGAAGATCAGTAGAAAAATGATCAATGTCAGCGTGGTGTTCACGCGGCCGGTCATCTGCGCCGGAAAGCTGCGCGCCATGACCGCATACGTGAGAATGCCCGTGCCGCCGAAGATTCCGTACGCGGCCCACAGCAAGCTCGCCGGGAGCGGCGCATTGAACACGATCAGCACTTGGGTCAACACATACAGCGTCATGCCGATGCCGCAGAACGCATACAGCGATACGCCGCGCCGCTCCAGACTGCGAGCCGCTGCGCCGAAACCGACGCAACCGGCCATCATCGCGAAGCCAAGAATCGACACCAGCGCAGCGGCTTCTTTCGGCTCGAAGCCCTGAACGTCGCGCAGCCACGCGCCGACCCATAGCGATTGCATTGCATAGAAAACGCCCTGCGTGACGACCGAAAACGACGCGATTTTCCAGAAGGTGGCGCTCCGTAGAATATGCAGCGTGCCCTGAAACTGCGCGCCGATACTCGCCTGATGACGGGTCTCATTTGTTTCCGGAACGAGCATCCACTGAGCGAGCGCAACGGCGACCGTCATCAGACCCAGGCCGACGCAAACCGAGCGCCAGCTGCTGAAGGTGAGCACCCATGTGAGCGGCGAGCCGACCATGACTCCGCCGAAGCCGCCGATCGCCATCACGAGACCGTTCATCAGCGGCAGACGCGCCGATGCGAAATGCTGCGCCAACGCCTTGAATGCTGCACCGAGGCACACGGACACGCCCACGCCGATGAGCAACCGCCCCGCCATCATCATTCCGAGGCTGTGGGCCGCGCCGAACACCCAGATTCCCGCGGCGGCAAACAGCAAGGTGACTGCCGTCACGCGCCGCGGGCCAAAATGGTCGAGTAATACGCCGGCCGGGATTTGCGCGCCCGCGAAGCCGAGAAAGTACAGACTGGTCAGCACGCCGAGATCCGCCGCGGACAGCCCGAGGTCGTGGGTGATAAACGGCGCAAAACCGAGATTGACGCCCCGGAACACATAGGACACGAAATAACCGGCAGAAAACAGCAGAAAGACGCGCAACTGGGTCGACGACATACGCTCAATATCCGGTTGGCCGCAGGCCAAATGACGAACGATATCGGAATTCGGCTATGTCCGCCGCCGGCCCCGCAAATGGAAAACGCCGTCACCACAGGGTGACGGCGTCAATGAAACGGGAATACGTTCGCAGCGAACCGGCTGGAGGCAAGGGGCCCAGTAAGGGCCCCGATTGCCACCGCCGTGCTTACTTGCTCTTCTTTGCCTTGCTCGACGTGGAAGCCGACACTTTGGTCACTTTGCCAGCAGGCGCGGCAGACGCTTTCGATTTGCCGGCCTTGGCAACCGGCTCGGAGACCTTCACTACAGCGGAGTGGCCGCGTCCCTTCTTTGAGTCGTTGTGCGATTCGCTTTTGGAGCCGCCCACACGCGTGCCGATCTTCTGGACACCGCCGCCCTGGACGTCGGTCGCGATACGCTCGGGGCCCGGTTCGCTCGGAACAGTCCTGCCGACCGGCACGTGCAGCACGATGACCTGCCCGCGCGTTACGCTATCCCGATGCGTGCGGTTCCACGACTTCAACTGCCCGACGGATACGCCATAACGCAACGCGATCGCCGCCATGGACTGATTGCGGCGTACGCGTATCAGCATTTTGCGGGTGTCGGGAACGTCGGGCTCCATAGCGAGCACGGCGCTTTCGGCGACGTCCGCGCTGATGTCCTCGTCGTCATCCGAACCGCGCGGCACGACGATGGTTGAACCCGGCTTCAGACGCATGCCGACCGGAATCTTGTTGACTTCCATAAGCGTGTCGGCATCGACACCGATCTTTTGCGCGATGGCCGCCGGCGCCGAACGCTCGGTGACCGTGTACGTGGTCCACGACGACAGCGAACCCGAGTACGTTTTCAGATTGCGCTCGAACGCGCTCGCGTTGTCGAACGGCAGCAGGATTTGCGGCTGCGTAGCGCCCAGAATCACCGGCTTTCTGAACGACGGGTTCAACGAACGGAATTCGTCGAGCGAGAGATTAGCCAGTTTGGCGGCCATGTCCACGTCGATATCGTGCGACGTGGTGACGGTCACGAAATACGGGTGGTTCGGGATCGACGGCAACGCGAGCCCGTACATTTGCGGGTTCGACACGATGTTCTTGACCGCCTGCAGCTTCGGCACGTAGTTGCGCGTTTCGTTGGGCATGCGCAGGCTCAGATAGTCTGTCGGCAAGCCCGCCGCTTCATTGCGCGCAATTGCGCGCTGCACATTGCCCTCGCCCCAGTTGTACGCAGCGAGTGCCAGTTGCCAGTCGCCGAACATGTCGTGCAGACGTGACAGATAGTCGAGCGCGGCACTGGTGGACGCCAGCACGTCGCGGCGCTCGTCCTGCCACATGTTCTGCTTGAGGTTGTACGTGCGGCCGGTGCCCGGCATGAATTGCCACATGCCGGCCGCTTTCGCCACCGACAACGCCTGCGGGCTATACGCCGATTCGATGAACGGCAGCAACGCGAGCTCGGTCGGCATATGGCGCGCCTCGAGCTCTTCGACGATGTGATACAGGTATTTCTGCGAGCGCTCAGTCATGCGCTGCACGTAATCCGGACGCTGCGCGTACCAGTTAACCTGCATGTCGACGAGGTCCGTTTGCAGATCCGGCATCTGGAAACCACGGCGAATGCGGCCCCATAAATCGGCGTCGGCGCTCGTCAACTGCGTGACGGAGCCCTGGTCGACATTGATGGTTTCCTTGGCGGTGGCTGTCTTGCGGAGTGCGTCGGCTACGGCTTGCTGGCTGGCGGGATTTGTTGCGGTGGTGGGGCTGCTCGTCGTTGGTCCCTGGCTCGCGCAGGCGGCGAGCGTCAGGACCAGCAACGCACTAAAGATAAATCGCATGAACGTCTCGGCTTCCACAAGGGCTGGAATTTGCAGCCGATAGTACGAAACCGTAACGTCTACGTCAATCGGAAATTGACCAAAATATCAAGCAAATCTAGGGCTTGGCGAATTCTTCCGATTCTTCGCTTGAGGAAGCGCCCAACTCGAACCCGGTCACCGGAAGCGGTTTTTCCACTCGCGCATCAATGTAAACGACGCCAGCCGGTCGGGTACGTCGGCATGCAACTGCTCCCGCAAGGTCGTCTGAATGGCGGGGTTGTCGGCACGCAGGAACGGATTCACGGCGCGCTCGTGGGCGATCGTGGTCGGCAGCGTGGGCACCTTGCGAGCCCGCAGATCGCTCGCCTTGTCGCGCCAGGCAAGCAGTTCGTCGTTGTCCGGATCGCAAGCGAGCGCGAAGCGGATGTTGGACAGCGTGTACTCGTGCGCGCAGTGCACTTCGGTCGGGCCGGGCAACGCTGCGAGCGAGTCGAGCGATGCGAGCATCTGGCTCGGCGTGCCTTCGAAGAGCCGTCCGCAACCGCAGGCGAACAGCGTGTCGCCGCAGAACACATGCGGTGTGCCGCCCGGGTCCGCCGCCTGAAAATAAGCGATGTGGCCACTCGTGTGGCCCGGGACCTCGAGTACGCTCAAATCGAGCGCGGGCGCGGCGATCGTCACGCGATCGCCATGTTTCAGGCGGTGCGTGAGATGCCCGATCGCTTCGCCAGCGGGCCCGTAGACGGGAACGGCCTGGCCATTCAGCAGATCGGCCACCCCGCCGACATGGTCTTGATGATGGTGCGTGAGTAAAATAGCGCTCAGTCGCCAACCGCGCCTCGCCAGATAGGCGCGAACGGGAGCGGCTTCACCCGGATCGACGACTACCGCATGGTATCCGTCGGAAACGACCCAGATGTAATTGTCTTCAAACGCCGGGACCGGTACGTACTCGAGCGCATTCATAGGCGACGCATTCTTTGATATGACTGACCGAGCGATTATAGACTGGCCCGCCTGGACGGATTCGCCGCCCGGCCGCTACGTGCTGGAATGGGAACAGACACAGCTCGACCGTGTGGTGTCGGACGTTTTCGGCTACCACGCGCTGCAACTCGGCCTGCCGCAGCTCGACGCATTGCGCGAAAACCGCATGCCTTGCCGCGGGCTCGTGCTCGACGCCGCGAGCGGTGCGAGTGCGCCGTATAGTTTCCCGCGCGCTCAGGCACTTGCCGGAAATGGCTCGATGGACGGCTTGAGAGACGGCTCCATAGACGGATTGAGAGACGGTTCGAGAAGCGCCCCGGGCAACGGTCCCATGCGCGGCGGACCAGCGCCGGCGCCGCTGCCCTCGCCCGCCGGACGCAGCGCGGTCTGGTGCGACCTGCTGGATTTACCGTTCGAAGCCCAGAGCGTCGATCTGATCGTGATGCCGCACACGCTCGAATTCACGAGCGATCCGCACCGCCTGCTGCGCGAAGCCGAGCGCGTGCTAATGCCGGAAGGCCAGCTGATCATTCTCGGCTTCAACTCGCTTTCGCTCTGGGGCGCGCGGCAATCGGTCGGCAAGATGACGGGCCGGCCGTTCGTGCCCGCCGCTGTCGATCTGATCGCCTTCACGCGTCTGAAAGACTGGATCAAGCTGCTCGGCTTCGACCTTGAACGCGGGCGCTTCGGCTGCTATCGTCCGCCGCTCGACAGCGATCAGTGGCTCTCCCGCTATGGCTTCATGGAAGCCGCCGGCGACCGCTGGTGGCCGATCTTCGGCGCGACCTACATGATCAAGGCGATCAAGCGCGTGCGCGGCATGCGCCTCGTCGGACCACTCAAGGTGAAAAAGCCCGTCCTCGCCGCGGGCCTCGCGCCCGCCGCTACACCGAACACACGCAACCATACTCAATGACAGCAAACATCATCGACATTTATACCGACGGCGCCTGCAAGGGCAACCCCGGCCCGGGCGGCTGGGGCGCGCTGCTGCGCTTCGGCGATCAGGAAAAAGAGCTGTTCGGCGGCGAAGCGAATACCACCAACAATCGCATGGAACTGATGGGCGTGATCTCCGCGCTCGAGGCGCTGAAGCGTCCGTGCAAAGCCGTTGTGCACACCGACTCGCAGTACGTGCAGAAAGGCATCAGCGAGTGGATTCACGGCTGGAAAAAGAAAGGCTGGGTCACCGCCGCAAAGCAACCGGTGAAAAACGCCGATTTGTGGAAGCGGCTCGACGCGCTCGTCGCGCAACATGAGATCGAATGGCGCTGGGTGCGCGGACATAACGGGCACCCCGAAAACGAACGCGCGGACCAGCTTGCGAATCGTGGCGTCGCGTCGCTCGCGGAATTGTGACCGTCGGCCGCCAGGCCGCGCGACCACCTTTCTCCCCGCTAATTTGCGGCTGCAATTTCTGAGGCAAAGCTAACTCAACATGCGTCAACTTATCCTCGATACTGAAACAACCGGCCTGAACGCCCGAACCGGCGACCGCATCCTCGAACTGGGTTGCGTCGAACTGGTGAACCGGCGCCTCACCGGCAACAATCTGCACTTCTATATCAACCCCGAGCGCGACAGTGATCCCGGCGCATTGGCCGTCCACGGGCTGACCACCGAGTTCCTGCGCGACAAGCCGAAGTTCGCCGAGATCGCCGACCAGTTTCGTGACTTCATTCAGGACGCGGACCTGATCATTCACAACGCGCCGTTCGACATCGGGTTCCTCGACGCCGAGTTCGCGTTGCTCGGCCTCCCGCCCGTCAGCACCTATTGCGGCGAGATCATCGACACGCTCGCGCGCGCGAAGCAGATGTTCCCCGGCAAGCGCAATTCACTCGACGCTTTGTGCGACCGCTTCGGCATCAGCAATGCGCACCGCACGCTGCACGGCGCGCTGCTCGACTCGGAACTGCTCGCCGAGGTCTATCTGGCGATGACACGCGGCCAGGAAAGCCTTGTCATCGACATGCTTGGCGAATCGCACGGCAGCGGCGAAGCGCATGCGCCGCGCGTGGCCATCGACTCGCTGGACCTCGTCGTGATTGCCGCGAGCGACGAAGAACTCGCCGCACACCAGGCGGTTCTGGATGGCCTCGACAAAGCGATTAAAGGCACGAGCGTGTGGCGCCTCGAACCCGTGCCCGTGTCGGATGAGCAACCTGCTTAAAAAGTGCTGGACGAGTTCGCAAATCCCCGGCATAATTTCGCTCTCTTCGGGTGGTTAGCTCAGCGGTAGAGCACTGCCTTCACACGGCAGGGGTCACTGGTTCGATCCCAGTACTACCCACCAGAATTTTGGTGTGTCGATCACCGAAGAAAAAAGGGCTTACGCAGCAATGCGTAAGCCCTTTTCCTTTTTGTGTTTTCCGTTTTGTGTTTCCAGTTTCGTCACGTCCGGTTTGCCTCGTCATTGTATTTCTCGCTGCTTGCATGTCGATATCTGTCGTCGGCACCGCGGTGTGCGTGCGAGTCAACAACGAAACCTCGTCGATTGCGGCGGCAAAACAGTGCTGATATAGTCAGCTTTCGGGCATTCGCCCCGTCTACTCTCTCCACCTCATTGACTACAGGGAGGCGTCACATGTTCGCAGTGCATATGGCCATCCCTGACATGGTCCCACGACGTTGACTCGTCAACCGCGCAAGTCGGCCTGAAAAGGCGCTCCGCGCAATCCCAGATAGTTCGCAGCCAAGTCCGCAGGCTTATTGCCAGCAGTTTCATTGCCAGCAGTTCCATTGCCGTTAAGCGGCGCGCTTCGACTGTCTATCCATCTCGCTTCTGACTGGAACCCCGGTGCGCCATGCGCGAACGGGTTGTCGCAAATGACCAGAAAAAAACTCGACTTTCGCGGGCAAGCGTTCAAGGATGTCCTCGGTTTCACCTTCCGGCACTGGGCTCAACAGCCGTGGCGCATTGTCGTCATTTCTGCGCTTGTCATGCTCTCCGCCGTGGCCGACGTGCTCACGCCGATGTTCGCCGGCCACCTCGTGGACGCCATCGCATCCGGCCCGGCCGCACGCGCGAGCGCGTGGCATGCAGCCATCACGGCCTTCTGCGTTCTGGCCGCGCTGGGACTGGGCGCCACTTTGCTTCGGCAGGCCATGTACTTCAACATCATCAAGCTGACGTTGAAGATGATGAGTGAGATCGCCGCGAACGCCTTCCATCGCGTGCAACGCTTTTCAACCGACTGGCATGCCAACAGCTTTGCCGGCTCCACGGTGCGAAAGATCACGCGTGGAATGTGGGCGCTCGATCTGCTGAACGACACGCTGCTGATCGCGCTGTTTCCGTCGCTCGTCATGCTGGTGGGCGCGACGCTGCTGCTCGGCTGGCGTTGGCCGATGATGGGCGCGGTGGTCGGCGTCGGCTCGCTGCTCTATATCGCGGTGACTGTCGCGCTGTCGCTCGGCTTCGTGGCGCCGGCCGCACGCCTCGCCAACGCGTGGGACACGCGCATGGGCGGCGCGCTCGCGGACGCGGTCAGCTGCAACGGTGTGGTCAAGGCTTTCGGCGCCGAAGAGCGCGAGGAGTTGCTACTTGCGCGTGTAATCGGCAAGTGGCGCAACCGCACGCGCCGCACGTGGATTCGCGGCACGATCAACGGCGGCGTGCAAGGCGCGATGCTGGTGGCGATTCAGACCGCGATTCTCGGCGCCGCGCTGCTACTGTGGTTGCGCGGCGAGGCGAGCGTCGGCGACATCACTTTCGCTTTGACGATGTTCTTCATGCTGCAAGGCTATCTGCGCGAGGTCGGCATGCACATTCGCAACTTGCAACGCTCGGTCAACGACATGGAAGAACTCGTCTCGCTGGAGCGTCAGCCGCTCGGCATCGAAGATCGCCCGGCCGCAGGTCCGATCGCCATCGGCAAAGGCGAGATCCGCTTCGAGCATGTGACGTTTCACTATGGCGCGGACGCCACGCCGCTTTATCGCGACTTCTCCGTGCGCATTGCGCCCGGGGAACGCGTCGGGCTGGTCGGCCATTCGGGTTCGGGAAAGACGACCTTCATCAAGCTGATTCAGCGTCTTTACGACGTGTCTGAAGGCCGCATCACGATCGACGGTCAGGACATCGCGCAAGTCAGGCAGACGTCGTTGCGCAGTCAGATTGCCATCGTGCAACAGGAGCCGGTGTTGTTTCACCGTTCGCTTGCGGAAAACATCGCGTATGCACGTCCGGGCGCGAGCCGTGCCGAGATCGAACACGCCGCGCGACTGGCGAACGCGCACGACTTCATCAGCGCGCTGCCCAATGCTTACGACACGCTGGTCGGCGAGCGCGGCATCAAGCTTTCGGGAGGCGAGCGCCAACGCGTGGCGATCGCGCGGGCGTTTCTGGCGGATGCACCCATTCTGATTCTGGACGAAGCCACGTCGAGCCTCGACAGCGAAAGCGAAGTGCTGATCCAGCAGGCGATGGAGCGGCTGATGCAAGGCCGCACGACGCTCGTCGTGGCACACCGCCTGTCGACGGTGCGCGCGCTCGACCGCTTGCTCGTGCTCGACAAGGGCAAGGTAATCGAAGAAGGCAGCCACGAGGCGCTGATCCGACTGGAGAACGGACTCTACCGGCGTCTGTTCGAGCGTCAGGCGCTGGAGCTGATCAAGGGCTTGAATGAAGCGCCGGCATCGCACGAACGGCCCCGCGCGCGCAGCCACGCGGTGGACGATTCAAGCCTGCTGGTCAATGACTGAAGAGGGAAAGATGCGGCGTGTCTTGCGGAATATGTCTTTGTACAAGGCATATTCCGCCGGCGCGCCGCTATCGTTACACCGCGCCCGAGGGCAAACCGATGCCGCGCGCCATGCCGGTTGCCGCAAAGACCATTAACACGAGCAACACAGTCTGAATCACGCTCAAATGCGCATAGCGACGTGCGTTTTGCAGCTCCGGCGCAGCGCCTTTTCGTATCGATGCGCGCCAGCGCATTAACGCCAGCATCGACGGAACTTCCAGCACGAGGATTATCACGAGCAGCGTCATCTTGACGTGAAAGAGCGGCTCGTGGAGATAGTAATCGGCGCCCTTCTCATACGTGCCGAAAACGCGCATCAAGCCGGTGACGATCAACACGAGTGCGGAGAGGCCCCAGCGTGTATCGGCCCGGAATACCGAGCGAAGCGCCGCTGGCACCGCGGCACGGCGCAGCGCCCACGTGCGCCGCAGAATCGACGCAAGTGCGAAGCCATAAGCGAGCAGATGAAGAGCGGCAAGCAACCAGCGAACCAGCATAGCGACTCCTGCAAACGACACGGCACGTCGATTGTTGTTTCACTCGCCCGCCGTCAGTACGGGCGGCATCGTTGTTTCATTATCGACCACGGCTTACTTTACAACGCGCGCAACCGTCACTGCATGTGACCGACTGCACAAAACCTCTGCCTCAGACCTGCCGCAACGTGCTGTCGAGCGCGCGTGCGGCGACGCGATCCCCTTCGGTCGTCAGGGCCGCGCGAAATACGGTTTGCCGGTTGTGACCGGCCGCCGCGGGCGAATCCCACAGCAACTCGATTTTCGGACGCCGGCCAAACGCGGCTCGAGCAAGCGACGGAGCGCCGCTCGGACCTGACGACGCAACGCCGGCGCCAGTATCGCCGGCGACATGGAGCGCGATCACCGGCGTGGGCGCCGTCGCAGAGCGCGTGCCTGCCACGTCCGCCCAGCGCACGGAGAGTTCGCGCGCGTCGTACTGCCCCACCTTGCGACGCTCGGCCCATACGCTGACTGTGCGCGTAAGCGGATCGAGCGAGACGGCGTAGCGGCCGATCGCAAAACGCCGCGCAGCAATGTTGGTGCGCCACAGCGCGCGCGGACGGCAGATCCACAGAACGGCCGCGTACAGCGCGGGCGCCGCCAACAGCCAGCCGTTGGTCGCCGCCACGGCTTGGGCGGCACGGCGCCAGCCGGCGCTTACCGCAAAGGCGCTGACCGACCACATCGCGAACAGAAATCCCAGGAACGCGAAGAGCCGCAGCGCTTGCCGCAGCCATTGCGGCAGCGGATGAAAAGGACGCTCTGCGACCGCTCGTGCGCCAGGAAGAAAAATGAGCAGGAACAGGAAGACCAGGTTGATGCACGCCCATGGCGAGGACGCCATGGCCGACAGCGACGCGGTCAGATCCATCTCCGACATGGAAAACAGCCAGCGGGCGAGAAGCACGAGACCGATAGCGCGTAACGCGAAAATCGTTCCGGCGCCGGGCGCGGCATTCGCACGCGTCTCTTTCGTTCTCGCCAAGGCATCCTCCTGTCGTCGGCGGCGCCGCAGCCAATTTCGCGGCACGGCCATTATAGGGATATTACGAAGCCCGGCTCGCCGCCGCGTGCCTGAACCGCTCACTTTGCATCGCGGAACGCGAAAAAACGCGGCGTGGATGCAACAACGCCCCGCGAGCGGCTTGCGCGCGGGGCGTTGCCGGGCGCTGGCGAGACGCGTAGAAGACGCTCCTCCCAGCAAGCCCGTTCCTGGACCGGAACTATGCGGTCCGGCTCAATCAGTTCGCGTTGACTTCACGCAGCACGGTACGGTGCTTCCGACGCAGCAGCTCTTCGTACGTAGCGACGTAGTTCTGCGCCATGACCTTCGACGAGAAGCGTGCTTCGAACGCCTTGCGCACCGTTTCGCGCGGCAGCGTATGCAGACGCTTGACCGCTGCGACAGCGCTGATTTCGTCTTCGACGACAAAGCCCGACACGCCGTTTTCGATCACTTCCGGCACCGAACCGCGATTGAACGCGATCACCGGCGTACCGCAAGCCATTGCCTCGATCATCACCAGACCGAAGGGCTCCGGCCAGTCGATCGGGAACAGCAGCGCGTGCGCGTTGCCGAGGAACTCGGTCTTTTCCGCTTCGCTGATTTCGCCGATATATTCGACGTGCGGCAGCGCCATGAGCGGCTTGATGACTTCGTCGTAGTACGCACGGTCAGCCTTGTCGAGCTTGGCCGCGACCTTGATCGGCATGCCGACCTGTTCGGCGATGCGGATCGCACGGTCCAGACGCTTTTCCGGCGAAATGCGGCCAAGGAACGCCAGATAGCTCGGCTTCACGTCCTTGATCGGCGTGAGCAGGTTTTCCGGCAGGCCGTGATAAACGGTTTGCAGCCAGTGAGCCTGCGGCAGCGGAATGCGCTGGTTGTCCGAGATCGACACGACCGGCACGTCCTTGAACGTGTTGAAGATCGGCTGCAATTCCGGCAGGTCGAGACGGCCGTGCAGCGTGGTCACGAACGGCACGGGCTGGCGTGCAAACAGCGAAAACGGGTAATAGTCGATGTGGAAATGCAGCACGTCGAATTCGTCCGCGCGGCGGCGCACTTCCTCGAGCAGCAGCATGTGCGGCGCCATCACGTCGCGAATGGTGGGGTCGAGGCGCAGCGCCTGCGGCCAGAACGCTTCGAGCTTCGCCGAGGTTTGCGAATCGCCGCTCGCAAAGAGCGTGACGTCGTGGCCCTGCTCGACCAGCGCTTCGGTCAGATAGGACACCACACGTTCCGTACCACCGTACAGCTTGGGAGGAACCGCCTCGTGCAACGGAGCGATTTGTGCGATTCGCATAATGAAGAACTCCTCGTAAAAAACCGGCAAAAGTACTGCGTTTGGTAAAAGCGACTCGCTTGCTCGCCAGGTCAGCCGGGCTGGACATGCCGGCGCGGGCCTTATTCTTTCGAGAAATCCTGCGATAGATCGCTTCGGGTTAGAGAGCCCGAACGGTGCTCACCGTTCATGCCTGTGCGGTAAACGCACAAACAACACGGACGTTGACAAACTGTCAGAAAATTCCGCTTGGGGCACAGAGCGCATGCATTATCGATGCCGAGCTTCACGCTGCACCACAACATTTCAAAGTCTTTACGTTGTTACAAGGGGGATACACTTTGCAAACCCTTGTTTTACAAGACAGTTCTACAGTAGCGACTGGCCGCCATCCGCGGCTGTCCCCGGTTCGCCCGCGGGATCTTGTAAGTTCTCGCATCAATCTTGCCGGTACCCGTTGAAGAGAATGCAGAGTCCCGGCTGAATGCAATTTGTAATTATATCTCGAAAACATTCCCCGACCGCGTGAACCACTGCCGCTGCAGTGAGTCGAGCAAGAAGTAGGTCGCGGACGTCCATCGCGACATCTATCGCGCCAAAAGCCCGGTTACACAGGGCGCAATCGCTTTTGCATGTTTACAATGCGAAGCATTGGCTTCGCCGCGAATCTTTTCGCGTGGCCCACGCTTTGCATGCACACCCCCGAACCTCATCAACCTCACGATCAATTGGAACATTTGACCATCGCCCAGCGCAACGCCCAGAACGCCAAGCTCGCGAGCTATGCGCATCGGCCCCTTGCGTTCCTTTTCCGCTTTATCCGCCGTCACCCGCTCGCTCACGCGACCGTGCTGTGCAGCGTGATAGCGGCCGTGGGCTGTGCGCTCGCTTCGCAATATGCGATCAAGCATCTCATCGATGTGCTCGGCGCTGGCCGGCATCATCCGGGGCCGCTGTGGGGCGCTTTTGCGATCCTGGTCGGGCTGATCGCCGCTGACAATCTGCTGTGGCGCGTCGGCGGCTGGGTTGCAGCCCACACTTTTGTCGCCGTGACCGGCGACTTGCGGCGCGACCTGTTCCAGTATCTGAGCGGACACTCGCCGACCTACTACTCCGAGAAGCAGCCCGGCATGCTGGCCAGCCGGATCACTGCGACGTCGAATGCGGTCTACACCGCCGAGAACACGACCGCCTGGAACGTGCTGCCGCCGTGCATCGCCGTGCTCGGCGCGATCTTCATGATCATCGCGGTGAACCCGCTGATGGCCGGCGGCCTGATGCTGTGCTCGGCCATTCTGTCGGTCGTGCTGTACAAGCTTGCCGGCCGCGGTTCGGCGCGCCACCACCATTTCGCGACCAAGGCGGCCTCGGTCGACGGCGAACTGGTCGACGTCATCAGCAACATGGGCCTCGTGCGCGCCTTCGGCATGACGTTTCGCGAACAGCAGCGCTTTGGTGCGACGGTCAAGGCCGAGATGGACGCGCGTCAGCAAAGCCTGCTTTATCTGGAAAAGCTGCGTCTGCTGCACGCAGTGATCACCGCGCTGTTGTCGGCCGGCCTGCTTGGCTGGGCGCTCGTGCTGTGGGACCAAGGTAAAGCGACGTCGGGCGACATCGTGCTCGTCAGCTCGCTCGGCTTCACTATTCTGCACGGCACGCGCGATCTCGCGGTCGCGCTGGTGGACGTCACGCAGCACGTGGCCCGTCTCGCGGAAGCCGTGCGCACCTTGCTCGAGCCGCATGGCATGCCCGACCGCGACGGCGCGACCGAGCTCGTGCCGCAGGGCGGCCGCGTCGACTTCGAAAGCGTGACGTTCGCCTATCCGCGCCGCCGGCCGATCCTCGACCATTTCGATCTGCATATCGAGCCGGGCCAGCGAGTCGGTCTGATCGGCAAGTCGGGCGCGGGCAAGTCGACCGTGCTCGCCTTGCTGCAGCGCTTCTACGAAACGCAAGGCGGCTCGATCAAAATCGACGGTCAGGACATCAACACGATCACGCAGGACAGCCTCCGCCATGCGATCGCGCTCGTGCCGCAAGACATTTCGCTGTTCCATCGCACGGTGTACGAGAACATTGCGTATGGCCGCCCTGAAGCGAGCCGCGAAGAAGTGCTGGCTGCGGCGCGCGAGGCCCGCTGCACCGACTTTATCGAAGCCATGCCGGAAGGCTTCGATACGATCGTCGGCGACCGCGGCGTGAAGCTGTCTGGCGGACAGCGTCAGCGGATCGCCATTGCACGCGCGATCCTGAAGAACGCGCCGATCCTGCTGCTCGACGAAGCCACGTCGGCGCTCGACAGCGCATCCGAAGAAGCGATCCAGAAGGCGCTCGACCGGCTGATGGTAGGCCGCACGGTGATCGCCATTGCTCACCGCCTGTCGACGCTGAACAACTTCGACCGCATTATCGTGATGAGCGCCGGCAAGGTGATCGACGACGGCAGTCCCGAAGAGTTGCGCCTGCGTCCCGGGCTGTATCGTGACCTGCTGTCGAAGCAATACGGCAAGGGCGCCACCCTGCATGTGGGCGGAAAGAAAGTCGACGAACAGCACGTTATCTGAGCCGCGCGCCGTCGAGAGAAACGCGTTTAGTCAAAGAAAAAAGCCGCTTTATCAAGCGGCTTTTTTTCGTTTTCCCAATCAGAACCGGCTCACCGTAGCGAGCTCGCGAGAACCTCGCGCGCGGTCTTCTTCCCCGAAGCGGTACGCGCCCGCCCGCTCCTGGTGCGGGTTGCACCACCGGCGCTCTGCAAGTCACGCATGAAATTGTCGCGCCAGACCGAGACATTGTTCTCCCGCAACTGCGCCATCATGTCGCGATGACGCGCCTGGCGCTCCGCGAGCGGCATGTCGAGCGCTCTGGCAAGCGCATCGGCCATGCCGTCGATATCCACCGGATTGACGATCAGCGCACCGTCCAGCTCCTGCGCCGCGCCCGCGAAACGTGACAACACAAGCACGCCCGGATTCTCAGGGTCCTGCGCCGACACGTACTCTTTGGCGACCAGATTCATGCCGTCGCGCAGCGGCGTGACATAGCCAACATGCGCCGTACGAAAGAGCGCGGCGAGCACCGAGCGTTCATATTGCTTATGGATGTACAGGATCGGCGTCCAGTCCAGCTCCGCGAAACGTCCGTTGATGCGGCCCGACTCCCCTTCCAGCTGCAGACGGATGTCCTGATAGGCATGCATGTCGGCGCGTGTCGGCGGCGCGATCTGGAGGAACGACACCTTGTTGCGTTGCGCGGTGGCGTGTTCCAGCAGCCGCTCGAACGCGCGGAAGCGCTCGACCAGCCCCTTCGAGTAATCGAGACGGTCCACGCTCATGATCAGCTTGCGCGAATGCAGCGTAGCCTTCATCGTGCGCACCGGCTTGCCGCGCTCACCCGCCTTGGCCAGTTCGGCTATCTCGTCTGGATAGACGCCGATCGGGTAAGCCGCTGCACGCAACGTGCGGCCAAACGCATGAACTGCGAGCGGCCCGGCGGCCGAGGCGTCGACCGTGCCGTTCGCCTCGTTGACGATGTAATCGCAAAACGCGCGCAGGTCAGGCGTAGTCTGAAAACCGAGCAGATCGAACGAACACAACGCCTGTACCAGTTCGCGATGCGGCGGCACAGCCAGCAGCACCTGCGAAGCTGGAAACGGAATGTGCAGGAAAAAGCCGATGCGATTCTTCACGCCCGCCGCGCGCAGCGCCTCGGCGAAAGGAATCAGGTGATAGTCGTGGACCCAGATAACGTCGTCTTCACGCAGCAGCGGCACGAGTTGCTGCGCAAGCCACGCGTTCACGCGGCAATAACCCTCGAAGTCATGCCGGTCGTACTGCAGCAAGTCGGCGCGGTAGTGAAAGGCCGGCCACAGCGTCGCGTTCGAGAAGCCGCGATAGTACTGGTCGTAGTCGCGGCGCATCAGTGCGATGGTCGCAAAAGTCACGGGGCCGCGCTCTTCGACCTTGATCTGCGGCTGGCCGGAGCTCAGCACGTCGCCGCTCCAGCCGAACCACATGCCGCCGGTCTCCTTTAGCGCGTCGTACACGCCGACCGCCAGACCGCCCGCCGCCGGACCGCCCTCCGAGATCGGCGCAACCCGGTTCGAAACGATAATCAGTCGGCTCATGAAACGCTGTCCCCGATGTAATGCCTTGTTGTCGCACTATGTCGTGTGCGTTGTAAACGTCCTGCGCCGCACACCGCGCCGCTCATCCTGCACGCGCTGCCGCAACGACCGTCTCGAGCCAGTCGAGCAACGCGGAAACGGACTCGACGCGCGTTTGCGCGATCGTCTCGCCCGCGCCGACCTTGATCGACAGTCCGTTGCGCTCGTTGACGACGGCGAAGCCTTTCTCGTCGGTCAGGTCGTCGCCGGCAAAAACCGGCTTGCGTCCGACGAACGGCGGCTCGTCGAGGAACGCGCGCATGGCGCGGCCTTTATCGACGTCCTTCGGTTTGATTTCATAGACCATCTTGCCCGGCTGCAACACGTACGAGTTCGGATAATCCGCGACCAGCCGCTCGGTCGCCTCACGCGCCGCCTGCTCGCGATCCGGCGCATTGCGGTAGTGCAGCGCGAGCGCGGCGCCCTTGATCTCGAGCAGCATGCCAGGGTTGGCGTTGACCACCTCGGCCAAAACCTGCTCCATGCGCAGAAGGCGTTCATCGTGGAAGCCGATGCGTTGCGTATCGCCGTTCGCATCGCGCCGCTCGGCGCCATGCAGACCGGCAATCGGCAGATCGGGCATACCGAGAAAAGCGTCGATACTGTCGATGCCGCGCCCGGACACCACAGCGACCGCTCCATTGGTCAAGCGCCGCAGTTCGGCGAGTAGCTCGATGACGCGAGGTTGCACCTGAACGCCGTCCGGCGTGGGCGCGAGTTCGACGAGCGTGCCGTCGAAATCGAAGAAAAATGCGGTCTCGGCAGGAGACAGGAAAGCCGGAAGTGGTTGCATCGGGTATTTTGCCTTTCGGCCTTTCGCAGCCGGAAAAGTGTGCGCATCTTACCGCGCATCCATCAATTTTTCGAGAAAGAGAGCCGGGCCCCAAGCCGGATGGAGCAGCACGGCAGCAAGGTCGCGGCCCGTTCGCTGGCATTGCGTTCAAAACGGAAACGATCGGACTTCAACGGGCTTTCAGCCATGTGCGTCATATTGCCTCGCAAACGCTCTGCCCGTGGGCGATGAGCGACGCCTTCCGTCATTTTGCGATACAGTCGCAGCCAAACGGGACTTTGGCGTTACGACGATTTTCGTCCACTATCGCGAACCGCTCGCCGGCACAAGTTTGACGCGCGCACGCGAAAGCGTTCGCAATGCCCCGCTCTTCAATCGAGTCATTGATACCTGCTTTGTTCCCGAACATCTCACTGCAACGCTTGCAAGCGCACCCGGGGGCTCGGCCTCGCGAGAGCCGCGCGCGCCGGTTCCGCTCGGCGATCACAGCCGGCGCGCTCCTCGCCATGATCGCGCTTGCCGGCTGCACGAGTCGCGCGGAGCCATGGCATCTGACGAACGTGGCGGGACATTTGCCCGACCTCGACTTCACGCTGACAGGCGACGACGGGCGTCCGGTTAGCGGCGATTCGTTCAAGGGGCGCGCTTCGCTCGTCTATTTTGGCTACACGCATTGCCCGGACGTCTGTCCCGAAACCATGGGACGGCTGATGCAGGTGCTGGAAAAGCTCGGCCCCGACGCGCAGAAGGTGCGCATCCTGTTCATCACCGTCGATCCGGCGCGCGACACGCCGCAAGCTCTGCACGATTACGTCGGCGCGTTCGATTCGAAGCATGCCGAGGGACTGACGGGCAGCGACTGGCAGATCGAATCGCTCGCCAAGCGCTACAGGGTTGCGTATCAGATGGAAAAGCGCGACCCGAACGGTAATTACGAAGTCACTCATAGTTCCGCCGTCTACGTGTTCGACGCGCAAGGCCGCGCACGCCTGCTCGCCACCGACCACGACACTCCCGATGCGATCGCGCAGGACTTGCGCCGCATCGTCGATCAACGCTCCTGACTCAATCCATGACACAGATCCCAACGTCCAGAATGCGTACGCTCTCCGCCGTGGCCGGCGCCTTTGCCCTTTCGTTTGCTTTCGGGGCGACTGCCCACGCCGCCGGCGCGCAGCCGATCGCCGCACAGAATGCCTGGGTCCGCTGGCTGCCGAACAACCTGCCGGCCGCCGGTTATGTGACGCTCGTGAATTCAGGCGACAAGCCCGTGGACCTCGTCGATATTTCGAGCCCCGACTACGGCGACGCGATGCTGCATCAGACAGTCTCGAACGGTTCGTCGCAGAAAATGGTGATGGTCGACAAGCTGACGGTGCCCGCGCACGGGCAGGTTGCAATCGCACCGGGGGGCTATCACGTGATGCTCGAAGGCGCGAAGCACAAGATCGCGCCGGGCGACACGGTACATCTGATGCTGAAGTTTTCGGACGGCGCAACGCTCGACACACCGTTCACGGTGAAGTCGCCCGCGCAGACGAAGTAAGCACGGCAACTCACGGCATTTCACGGCAATCCGCGGCAATGAACCTGCTCTACTGGCTCGATCCCTGGGAATTTTCACCGACGGTCGTCATTGCTCTGCTGATGCCCGCAATACTGTTCGTGCGCGGCGCGAGCAAGGCAAAGGTGTCGGTTGCCCGCCGGGTTTCCTTCTGGTTCGGGCTGGTGGCGCTATACGTCGCGTTGCACACGCGGCTCGACTATTTCTTCGAGCACGAGTTTTTCATGCATCGCGCGCAGCACCTCGTGCTGCATCATCTCGGGCCTTTCTTTATCGCGCTGTCTTATCCGGGCGCGGCATTGCGCGCTGGCATTCCGTTCCGCTGGCGGCAGCGCTTCGTGCGGCCCGCGCTCGCGCTGCCGTTCGTACGAAAGCTGCTCGACGTCGTCATGCATCCGGTCGTCGCGGTGACATTGTTCGTCGGCCTGATTTACTTCTGGCTGATGTCGCCGGTCCATTTTGTCGCGATGCTCGACTGGCGGCTCTATCGCGTGATGAACTGGAGCATGGTGGTCGACGGCCTGCTGTTCTGGTGGCTCGTGCTCGATCCGCGTCCCGCGCCGCCGGCGCGCCTGTCGCCGGGCAAGCGCGTGCTGGTGGTGATCGCCGCGATTCCGCCGCAGATCATCCTCGGCGCGTTCATCTTTTTTTCGCCGCGTGAGCTATATCCGATCTATTCGATCTGCGGACGCGCGTTCACCTGGCTGAGCCCGATGCGCGATCAACAGATCGGCGGTCTGCTTCTGTGGATTCCAGGTTCGATGATGAGCGTGATCGGCGCGCTCGTGGCGTTGCGTCACTGGATGCGCCTCTCCGCACGCGGACGCGTGCGCAGCGAACGACGTGCAATGCCGGCAAGCCCCACGCAAGCCGATGTCGCGAACACGGCTTCATCGACTGTCGGCATTCACCGCTGACGTCTCGCCGATACCCCGCTAACGCCTCGCCCGCCTCGGGCAGATGCCCCGGATCACCCAGGCACGCCGATGCACGCTCAGGCCGAACGCATCCACACGTGGGGAATGCCGTCCTCTTCGTGAATCTCGGACACCGGCGCAAACCCAAAAGCGCCGTAGAAGCCTTGCAGATGTGCCTGCGCGTGCAAGCGGATCGGCGTGCCAGGCCACTGCGTGCGGATATGCGCTATCGCGCGGTCGAGCATCGCATTGCCGAGACCGATGCCGCGGAATTCCGCGGTAGTCAGTACGCGGCCGATTCGAACATCGCCGTCGTCGGCGTCGGGTAGGAGCACGCGCAAATAGCCGGCGAGCGGCGGTCGCGCGGCGCCCGTAGTTGCATCGTCCGTTGCGCCGAACGCGAGCAGATGCCATGCGTCGAGATCGAGACCGTCGATATCGCCATACAGGCAGTTCTGCTCGATCACGAAGACAGCGCTGCGCGCGGCGAGCATCGCGTAGACCTCGGCGTTCGTGAGTTCATCGAACGCCTTCCAGCACCATTCGAGTTGCGCGAGCCTCGCGGCAGCGGTGTGTTGCGGTTCGGTCATGACAGGCTTTTGGAATGAAGCGCGCCGTCACGGACGGCGGCGAATGCACAATGATGCCGCGCGTCGCGGCACCGGAATAATCAATTGCTTACGCGCCTCGCGCGGCGCGCACTTTCGACGCCTGCTTATGGCTGTACATCGCGGCGTCGGCCGCGGTGAGCAATTCGGCGATGGAACCGTGCCGCCCGGCGTCGTACTGGATCTGCCCCACGCTAAAGCGAATCCGATAGCCGCGCTGGTCCTGCGCATTGCGCTCGTCGAGCAAGTGCGTAAGACGCTCCGTCACTTCGCGGGTGGCGGCTTCGTCCGCGTCGCTGAGCAACGCGACGAACTCGTCGCCGCCGAGCCGCCCGATCACGTCGCTTTCGCGCAGCGCGGTGCGCAGTATGTCGGCAAAAGTCTTCAGCGCACGATCGCCCTCGGCGTGACCGAACGTGTCGTTGATCTGCTTGAAATCGTTGAGGTCGAAAAACAGCAGCGACGCCGGCTTGTTCAGGCGCTTGCAGACATTGAGCGCATGCTGGGCGAGCGCGGAGAAGCCACGCCGGTTGGACAGCAGCGTGAGGTCGTCAAGCGTGGCGAGTTGCACGGCCGCCAGTTCCTGTTCGGCCATGCGCGCGAGATCGCGCAGCAGTTCGCGCTCTTCATCGTCGAGTTCGCGTGGCTTGACGTCGATCAGACACAACGTGCCCAGCTTGCTGCCGTTGGGCACCGTCAGCGGACAGCCGGCATAGAAGCGGATATTGGGCGCTTCGGTCACGAGCGGATTGTCGTGGAAGCGGTCGTCGGCCAGCGTGTCCGGCACCGTGAGTATCTCGTCCGACACGATTGCATGCGCGCAGAACGAGACGTCGCGCGACGTCTCGCTCGCCGACAGGCCCACGCACGACTTGAACCATTGCCGGTCTGCATCGACGAGGCTTACCAGCGCGATGGGCACACCGAACAGGCGCTTCGCGAGTCGCGTCAGGCGGTCGAAACGCTCTTCGGGCGAAGTATCGAGAATATTCAGCGCGCGTAACGTCTCCAGACGCGTGCTTTCATTGCCGGGAATGGGTGGCAGATGCATGGGGTGTCCTCTGAAACCATCGCGTGGAACAGCGAGTAGTGATCTGGTGATTCCTGAGTGATTTTTTGAGCGATTCGAGGCTTCTCGATCTGCGATTTTACGCGTGCGCACAAGTTCCCCATAGCGCCCCTGCTACTCGCCGGCAAACACCGGCTCGACGGATCGCGGGAGACGTTCGACGAGGTTGCCCGGTCCGCATAGATGAAGCGCACCGACTACGACCAGAGTTCGTTCAGGCCGGGCGAGCAACTCGTTTATGCGCGCGGCCCACATGTGATTGCGCCCGTCCAGAATCGTGCGTCGGATATCGGGCAGATTGAACATGGGCGACTCGACAGCGATGCGGTGCACGGCTGACAGATCTCCGTCGAGCCACGCTTCATGCATGCGCTCGACCGTGCGCTGCGGCTCGCTGATGTCGGCCATGAGCAACTCGAGTGCCGCGGCGACTGCATCGAGCGGAATCGATTCGAGCGCGCCAGCGACTTCCTGCGCTGTCTCCAGGAACTCATAGGCTTTGCCCTCGCCTGTCGCCCAGCGCAGCATGCGCGGCTCGACGCCCTCGACGAGCTGCTGAAACAACGTAGGCGCAATGATCAGCGCGGCCCACGGACGCAAATCGGCGAGCGGCGTGAGCGGGCCGTCAGCGGGCCAGGCCGCTTGCAGACGAGTCCAGGTATCGGCGGAAAGGAAAGGCGCGAGGCTTTGCGCGCCACGCAGCGGATCGGCTTTGAGGAAAGGAAGAATGGTCGGCGCGTCGGATTCGAAGACGAGCGCCTCGGCCCAGTCATATGCTTGCTCGATCCACGGCGGCGTTCTGCGGCTCGACGCGGGAAAGAGATGCATGGAGCCAAGGAGGCGCACATTCGTGCCGGTGATGTGTAGGTACATGCACGTTGTGTGACAAGGAACAAACGTGCATTGTGCGCCATATCGTCCGCGCGGCGCAGCACGTCCGCAGCACGTCGATATGCACGAGCCCGCACTGGATTGCGGACGCGGAAAAAAGAAAAGCCCCGACATGGCGGGGCTTTTCTGCACTTCAACTACTGGAGGCGCGAGCCGGAGTCGAACCGGCCTAAACGGCTTTGCAGGCCGCTGCATAACCGCTTTGCTATCGCGCCGCAAGCGGATTGGAATCTAGCTGCAGATTCGCTGATTTGTCTTGTGGACAACCATCAGTCCACCAAACAAAAAGGGAAGCGTTGCTTCCCCTGATGTATGGAGCGGGAGACGAGGCTCGAACTCGCGACCTCAACCTTGGCAAGGTTGCGCTCTACCAACTGAGCTACTCCCGCATTGCACTGCTTCGCAACGCCTTGCACTTCTGAACTACATTACTGACCAACGCGCTGCTTCAAAAATCTGGAGCGGGAGACGAGGCTCGAACTCGCGACCTCAACCTTGGCAAGGTTGCGCTCTACCAACTGAGCTACTCCCGCGTATTGCTGCTTTTGTGCTGCTTAAAAAGGCCTACTGCGCCTTTCTTCCTTCTACTGCAACCGATGCTTCGAACTGCGTGCATCGGAGAAACGAGATTATGGAGAAACGACCGAAACGTGTCAACCCCTTTTGCCAATCTCTTTAACTGAACAGATTTCACCCATGACGTTCCCGCGAATCGCGTTCAATGCGAGCGCGCACGGCGCTCAGGCAGCCCCGCTGCGCTCGCGAATTTGCGGCCATGCGAGCTTCATGTAATACAGCATGGACCAGATCGTCAGGAATGCCGCGAGATAGATGAGCCACAAGCCCCACGTTCGTGTGTCGATCGTCACGCCGCCGCCGAAGGACAACGGACCGTTGAACAGCAGCATCGGAATAGCCACCATCTGGCAAACGGTCTTGAATTTACCGAGCGAATTCACGGCGACGCTCTTCGACGCGCCGATCTGCGCCATCCACTCGCGCAGCGCCGAGATCGCGATCTCGCGTCCAACGATCACGAGAGCAATCGCGGAGTCGATTCGCGCGAGTTGCACGAGCACCAGCAAGGCGGCGGTCACCATCAGTTTGTCCGCGACCGGATCGAGAAACGCGCCGAACGCCGACGTCTGATTCCATTTGCGGGCCAGGTAGCCGTCAAACCAGTCGGTCAGCGCAGCGAGCACGAAGATCGTTGCCGCCGCGAGATTACGGTGCGGGGGACTCATCATCATGTCGGGCAAATAAAACACGCCGACGACCAGCGGAATCAGAACAATCCGCAGCCAGGTCAGGAAAATCGGGAAATTGAACGGCATGGGCAGGCGCAGCGTCTGACGGGAGAGATGCAATTGTGCCGTGTCGCAGTGCGTGCCACAAGCAAAGCGGCGCCGGGGGCGACGCGCGCACCGCTTGCGCGACTCCCGCACCGCGATTCAGTGCAACTGCCGATAGATCTGCTCGGCGAGCGCCTGGGAAATTCCTTCGACGCTCGCAAGATCTTCGACGCTCGCCGCGACCACGCCGCGCAGTCCGCCGAAGCGCGCCAGCAGCCGCTGACGCCGTTTCGCCCCCACGCCTTCGAGTTCCTCGAGCCGCGACGTCTGACGCGTCTTGCCGCGTTTCGCGCGCATGCCGGTGATCGCAAAACGGTGCGCCTCGTCGCGGATCTGCGCGACCAGCATCAACGCTGCACTTTCCTTGCCGAGTTCGAGCGGCGTGCGGCCGTCCGCGAAAATCAGGGTTTCGAGGCCGACCTTGCGCCCCTCGCCTTTCGCGACGCCGACCAGCATGCCCGTATCGAGCCCAAGCTCGGTGAACACCTGCCGCGCGATTTCCACCTGCCCCTTGCCGCCGTCGATTAACACGATGGTCGGCAAGATACCTCCCGACGCGACCGGCTCAGCGGCCTCGGGCGCGAGCGACGGGTCTACCGCCGCATCGCTTTGCAGATCGACGGCCTCATCGGCGGCATTCGCGGCAGCCTGCGCGACCATTTTCTCGTAGCGGCGCGTGAGCACCTGGCGCATCGCCGCGTAGTCGTCGCCGGGCGTGATGCCGGTAATGTTGTAGCGGCGATATTCCGATGACTGCATCTTGTGATGGTGATACACGACGCATGACGCCTGCGTCGCCTCGCCCATGGTGTGGCTGATGTCGAAACATTCAATGCGCACGTGCGCGAGGTCGTCGCACTCCATGCCGAGCGTGTCGGTAAGCGCGCGGGTGCGCGCCTGTTGCGAGCCTTGCTCGGACAACAGGCGTGCGAGCGCGAGCCGCGCGTTCTGCTCGGCCATCGCGAGCCACGCGCGTCGTTGCCCTTGCGGCTGACGCAGCACGGTGACCTTGTGGCCGGCCTGCTCGATCAGCACGTCGACGAGTTCTCGCGTGGCCGGCGCGTGGCTGACCACCAGCACGGGCGGCACGCGATTGCCGAGATAATGCTGCGCGATGAACGCCTCGAGCACTTCCGATTCGATGCTGCCCGACGAGCTGTTCTTGCGCGGCTTCGCCGGTTCAGAACTGGAATCGGGGCTGGCATCCAGCGCGGCTGCGTCGCCCGCGTCGCTTGCGTCACTCGCGTCACTCGGGTCACTTGCGTCGTCCGCGAGGTCGTCGTCATCTTCCGGCGGCATTTCCCGTGCGATTGCAAGCGCGTCCGCGGTGTCCGACGATAGTTTGTCGCCACTCATATCGCCAAGCGCGTTTTCCGCAGAAACCGAACCTGCATCCGACGCGACGCCGACCAACACGTCGTCGTCGCCGTCCTCTTCGAGACCACCCTCTTCCGCCGTCAACGCACTTTCAACGTGCGCGGGGAAATACGCCTTGTCGCCGAGGTGCCGGCCGCCGCGCACCATCGCGAGATTCACGCAGACGCGGCCGCCCAGTGCGACCACCGCGAGAATATCGACATCGCTATCGCTACCCACCTCAATGGCCTGCTGATGCAGCACCGTCGACAGCGAACTCATCTGATTGCGCACGGCTGCAGCCTGCTCGAACTTCAGCTCGCTCGCGAACGCATGCATCTTCTGCTCGAGTTCCTTCATCACTTCGCCCTGGCGGCCGAGCAGAAAGCGCGACGCATTCGCGACGTCGCGCGCATAGTCCTCTTCGCCGATGTTGCCAACGCAAGGCGCCGTGCAACGGCCGATCTGATGCAGCAGGCACGGCCGCGTGCGATTGTTGAACACGGAGTCTTCGCACGTGCGCAACTGGAATACGCGCTGCAGGATCTGAATGCTCTCGCGCACTGCCCACGCGCTCGGAAACGGACCAAAGTACTGGTTCTTGCGATCCACCGAGCCGCGGTAATAGGCCATGCGCGGAAACTTGTGGCCGGTCAGCTTCAGGTACGGATACGACTTGTCGTCCCGAAACAGAATGTTGTAACGCGGCGCGAGCGCCTTGATCAGATTGTTTTCCAGCAACAGCGCTTCTGCCTCGGAGCGCGTCACGGTCGTCTCGATGCGCGCGATGCGCGTCACCATCATCGCGATGCGCGGCGACAGCTGCGTTTTCGTGAAATAGCTCGAAACGCGCTTCTTGAGATCGCGCGCCTTGCCGACGTACAGCACCGCGCCGTGCGTGTCGTAATAGCGATAGACGCCGGGCAGATGCGGCAACTGGGCGAGCACTTTTTTCGGCTCGAAAGCGATGTTTGCTTCGGGTTCGGTCATGCAGGATCGGCTGATGGAACTGTCTCGCGGGCGGTCGCCCCGTCTGGCCTCGTGTGGCCGCATCGGTTTCGCGCTCAAAGAAGTCCGGCGCGAGGAGATCGAACGGGTGCTTTAGAATCGCCAGTTTAGAACATTCCGCGTCCGCCCGAGCCCGCCGATGCCCTCCACCGCGCCGCCATCCGACCCAACCGCCGACGCAGCCGCCGACGCAGCCGCCGACGCAGCTGCCGATCCACGCGCCGCAGCGCCTCGCGAACCGTCCGCAGCCATCGCGTGCGACATTTTCTGCGCGGTGATCGACAATTTCGGCGATATCGGCGTGTGCTGGCGCCTCGCGCGTCAGCTTGCGAGCGAGCACGACTGGCAAGTGCGAGTCTTCGTCGACGATCTGCATGCGTTCCAGAAACTGTGTCCGTCGCTCGCGCTCGATCGTGCACGGCAGACCGTCGAGGGCATCGTCGTCGAACACTGGCACGCGCCGACGCATGCCGGCGACACGCTCGAAGTGGCCGACGTGGTGATCGAGGCGTTCGCCTGCGAACTGCCGCCCATTTACGTGGCTGCGATGGCGCAGCGCAAGCGCCCGCCTGTGTGGATCAACCTCGAATATCTGAGCGCCGAGGACTGGGTCGCGGACTTTCACCTGCGGCCGTCACCGCATCCGCGCTATCCGCTCGTCAAGACGTTCTTCTTTCCCGGTCTCGGGCCGGGCACGGGCGGCGTGCTGAAGGAGCGGAATCTGGATGCCGCACGCGCGGCGTTCGAGGCGTCGCCTGCGGCACGAGAAGCGTGGTGGCTGCGAGCCGTGGGACGCGCGCCGCCTGTCGGGGCGACTGTCGTCTCGCTCTTCGCCTATGAGAACCCGGCAGTCGACAACCTGCTCGAGCAATGGCGCGATAGCGTCGAACCTGTGGTGCTGCTTGTGCCCGAGGGCCGCATCTCCGGCGCGGTCGCGCGCTTTTTCGGAATGCCGGCGTTCAGCGCCGGCGCCCATGCCGAGCGCGGCGCATTGAGCGCTCACGGCCTCGCGTTCACCGAACAATCCGGCTACGACGCGCTGCTGTGGGCAAGCGACATCAATTTCGTGCGCGGCGAAGATTCGTTTGTGCGCGCGCAGTGGGCCGCCAAGCCCTTCGTCTGGCACATTTACCCGCAAGCGGACGACGCGCATCTGCCGAAGCTCGACGCCGCGCTTGAACACTACGGCCGCACGCTTCCCGTCGATGCCCGCGCCGCGCTCACGCGCTTCTGGCACGCCTGGAATGGCGCCGGCGAGCCGGACTGGGCAGCGCTACGCAACCACTACCCGGCGCTGCAGCGACGCGCGGTCGAGTGGGCCGGCGAACTCGCGCGAGTCGGAAACCTCGCTGGAAATCTCGCCTTGTTCACAAAAAGTCAGTTAAAATAAGCGGTTATCCAACGGCCGACGACGCAAGCGCGGCCCGATCGCAGCAAAAAATCCTGGATTCAGTTGGCCTCGGTTGGCTTCAGTTGGTTTTTAGTCTCCGACTTTTAGCCGGTTCCCCCGGCATCGAAAGATGCAAATGCGATGCTTCACGCAAGCCGCATGTAATCGGTGGAGAAACGGCGGAGTAAAGCGCACTTCAGGAAACACGCTGCAGACCGGCGCCACTCGTGTACACGCCCGCATCGGGTAAAAAGCAGGTAACGGATTTGCGGGAATTGCGGAACGCGTCGCATCGGCTACGCCACTGGAACCCTCGCAGCAAGCCAACCGCGCTTCATGCACCGCTTCTCGCCGGGCCGCCTCATTGCGGCGCGGCGCAAAGCGCAGGAAACGTCGAAGCCGCTTGCGCCGTATGCCGTTGAGCACAAGTTGAAGCTACTTATTTCGTACAGGACAGTTTTATGAAGACCGCACAGGAACTCCGCACCGGCAACGTCGTGATGATCGGCGCAGACGCAATGGTCGTGCAAAAGGCCGAATACAACAAATCGGGCCGCAACTCCGCCGTCGTCAAGATGAAGTTCAAGAACCTGCTGACCGGCGCAGGCATGGAAAGCGTGTACAAGGCAGATGACAAGTTCGACGTCGTCGTGCTCGAGCGCAAGGAAGTGACGTACTCGTACTTCGCCGACCCGATGTACGTGTTCATGGACGCCGACTACAACCAGTATGAAGTCGAAGCCGAAATGATGGGCGACGCGATGAACTACCTCGAAGACGGCATGACTTGCGAAGTCGTGTTCTACAACGAGAAAGCCATCTCCGTCGAACTGCCGACCACGCTGGTCCGCGAAATCATCTACACGGAACCGGCTGTCAAGGGTGACACGTCGTCGGGCAAGGTACTGAAGAATGCCAAGCTGAACACCGGTTTCGAACTGCAAGTGCCGCTGTTCTGCAACATCGGCGACAAGATTGAAATCGACACGCGTACGCACGAGTATCGTAGCCGCGCATAACCGCCGGCAAGCTGCCCCGCCAGCGCGACGCAACGCGCGCTGGCAAAAAATGAAAAGCGCCCAATTGGGCGCTTTTTCTTTTTTGTGCCGCCGAGTATCGTTGAGGAAAACTTTACCGGCAATTTTGTCCAAATTTCCGGTTGCAGCGTTCGATGTTGCCGTCTGGGCCAATGTAAGCCCTTGATATGCCAAGTCAAAGCTCGTTGGCATAGCTCATGCTAGAGACCCCATACCCAATACCTCTCGACTCCGGAGATGCGAGATGAATAACGACATCGCAGAAGGCAAGTGGAAGCAACTGGTCGGCAAGGCAAAGGCTGCATGGGGCGAACTGACCGACGACGAACTCACCAAGGCCGAAGGTCGCGCGGACCGTCTCGCGGGCCTGATTCAGGAACGCTATGGCAAAACGCGCGAGGACGCGGAGCGCGAAGTACGCCGCTTCTTCGACAGCAATCGGGATATCTGACAGCAAAAACAGCAGACGCGAAGTAAGCGTCGGCGCCCTTGCAGCGTTGCATCGTGACCGCAGGATGCCGGCGAATAGAACCAGGCGGGCCGCAGCGCTAACCAGCGCGCGGCGAATCGCCCGCTCAGATACAGAAAAGGACCAGAACTACGTGAGTCGACTCGCCGCCCGCTTCGCCCGGTGTCATGAATGCCGGGTACCGCGGTCATGCCGACCGGGAGGCCGCTTGCGGGCCGCCCGGCTGATGCTGACTTGCGTGGCGACGCATCCGACCGACAGTACCGGCCAGCCATCGTGCCCGCTTCGCCGCGCTGCGGTTCAGGCGCAGAAAAAGCGGCTATTTCATCCATTTATAAAGTTGCGCTCGCCATGCCACACGCTCTGATTGTTGAAGACGACCCCAATAGCCTGTCGGGCCTATCCGCGATTCTTGCCGCGGATGGTTTTTCCGTCGACACCGCGACGACCATCGCCGAAGCGCGCGCCGCGCTGACGCGCTTCATCCCCGACGTTGTTCTGGTCGACCTGAATCTCCCGGACGGCAGCGGGCTCGATCTGTTGCAGCATCTGCCCGCGCATCCGCCAGGCGGCGCACTGCCCGTGATCGTCATGACCGGCAATGCGACCGTGGAAAGCGCGATCGAAGGCTTGCGGCATGGCATCTGGGACTATCTGCTGAAGCCGGTCAACATTCCGCGCCTGCGCAGTCTGCTGGCGAGAATTCCGCGTCCGTATGAGTTGACTGAAGAAGTGCAGACGCTGCGCGCATCGTTGCGTCAGCTTGGGCGCTTTGGCTCGGTGCTGGGTCGCAGCGCCGCGATGCAGCACGTGTACGACACGATCGAACATATCGCGCCGACCGAAGCGGCCGTCCTGATTTCAGGCGAAGCCGGTACCGGCAAGCAGGTGGCCGCACAGACGATGCACGATATGAGCCGGCGCCGCAAAGGCCCGTTCGTCACGCTCGATTGCCGAAGCGCGGCCAGTTCGCAGCTGCGGTCGCTAGATAGCGTGCTGTTCGGCCACGAACGCGGCGCGTTTAGCGGCGCCGATCAGCGCGAGCCGGGCCTCTTCGAGCAGGCGAGCGGCGGGACGCTTTTCATCGACGAGATCGCGGAGTTGCCGCGCGCGCAGCAGGAAGCACTGCTCCGCGCGCTGGATTCGCAGACCTTCATGCGGGTCGGCGGCACGAGTCAGGTCGTGACCGATTTCCGGTTGATCGCGTCGACGCGCAAGCCGCCGCGCGCTGCGGTCGCGGACGGCAGCCTCCACGAGGACCTCGCGCTGCGGCTCGAAGCCGCAGCGGTGACGCTGCCGCCGTTGCGCGAGCGCGACGAAGATCCTGCGCTGATCGCGCAGGCGATTGTCGACGACCTGAATCACGACGCCGCCGCGCGCGGCGTATCCGACGTCGCCAAGCAGATCGGGCCCAACTTCCTGCGCGAATGCCTGACATACGAATGGCCGGGCAACGTGCGCGAGTTGCAGGACCGCGTGCGGCGCGCGTACCACGCGTCGGGCGACGTGCTGGAGTCGTTGCGCGCCGACGAAGCGGGCTCTGTCAACGGTCGCGATCTGAATGGCAGCCGCGTTCAGGTCACGGTCGGCACCCCGCTCGCCGATGTGGAAGAAATGCTGATTCGCGCGACGCTCGACGCGGTAGGCGGCACACGCCATCGGGCGGCGTCGCTGCTGGGCATCAGCCCGAAGACGCTGTACAACAAACTGCAACGGATGCGGCTGAACTGACCGCCCGCTTCGCTTTGCAAGTCGAACCACTCGCAAAGCGGATCCGGGCGGCGCACATCGCATGCACGCGCGCAGATGACCAATGAACAACGGCGCCTCAAGCGAGGCGCCGTTTTGGTTTATCTACTGTCTTCGCGCGTCGCTCAGGCGAACACGCTGCGCAGCAAAGCCTGGGCTTGCAGATATCGCGGCTCCGCCACCAGCTTGCTCCATTTGAGAGCCTTGTCGCGCGGGCGCATGCGCTTGAGCCGCTGCTGCGATTCCTTCGATGGCGTAAAGCGCAATTCGTCGAGCACCTGTTCGGCCTTTTCCGGCTGATTGCAGATCAGCACCATGTCGCAACCGGCCTGCAGCGCGGCAGTCGCGCCTTCGGTGAGCGTGCCGCCCTGACGCGCGGCTTCCATTGAGAGGTCGTCGCTAAAAATGGCGCCTTCGAAGCGCAGCTTGCCGCGCAAGATGTCCTGCAGCCAGATGCGTGAAAAACCCGCCGGCTTGGAGTCCACTTGCGGATAGACGACGTGCGCCGGAATCACCGAGCCGAGCGACAGCCCAAGCCAGTCATACGGCGCCACGTCGTCGCGCAGAATCTCGTCGAGCGAGCGTTCGTCGACGGGCATCGCGACGTGCGAATCCGCGTGCGCGAAACCGTGCCCCGGAAAGTGTTTGCCGCAGTTGCTCATGCCGGCGAGCGCAAGACCGTGGTTGAGGTTTTTCGCCAGCATCGCCACGACGCGCGGATCGCTATGAAACGCGCGATCGCCGATTACCTGCGACTGGCCGTAGTTCAGATCGAGCACCGGCGTAAAGCTCATGTCGATGCCGCAGGCGCGCAACTCCGAAGCGAGGATATAGCCAACTGCGGTCGTGACCTTGGTGGCCTGCATAACGTCGCTGTCCCACAGCGCGCCGAGCTTGCCCATTGCGGGAAGCACGGTGAACCCGTCGGTTCGAAAGCGCTGCACACGTCCGCCTTCGTGATCGACCGCGATCAGCAAGTCCTCGCGAATCGCGCGAATCGAGTCGGTCAGCGCAATCAGTTGCGCCCGGCTCTCGTAGTGCCGCGCGAACAGAATCACGCCACCGGTCATCGGATGGGCGAGACGGCGCTTGTCGTCGTCGTTCAGCGTCTTGCCGACGACGTCGAGCATCACCGGTCCGGGATTGGTTTTCATTGATTTCCGCTTGAAGATTGCGTGAAGCAAGGAGAGACGCGACCGCGCGGGGCCGCGTTCACAATTATTTCTGGTTAGCCGCAGCTCAAGAGTCGGAGCCGTTCGCCTCTTGCGCTTGCGCACTTTCGGCAATCACGAACGACACGGCGTAATCGCGCTCGTCGGTGATCGTGACGCGCGCCGTGATGCCGCGCGCCGCGAGCCATTCGGCTAACTCCCCGGATGCGACCACCATCGGTTCGCCGCTCGGCTTATTGAGCGTTTGCAGCGCGCGCCATGTCATGGGCCAGTGCATGCCGAGACCGATCGCCTTCGAAAACGCCTCCTTCGCCGAGAATCTCGTGGCGAGGAATGCGAGCCCGCGCGCGGCAGAACGGGCGTTGCGCGCGTGGTAGACACGCAGTTCGTCCGGGCCGAGTACCTTCTCGGCAAAGCGGCCGTTGGTGCGGGTCATGACCGCGGCCACGCGACTCACCTGAACGATGTCAGTGCCGATACCGTAGATCGCCATATTGGGCCGGCCCTTACGCGTTACGCACGTGCACCGAGACGGGCGGCGACCATGATCGCCTTCATCTCGCGCACCGCGTTGTCCCAGCCCGCGAAAATCGCATGGGCGACGATCGCGTGACCGATATTCAGCTCGACGATGCCGTCGATCGCCGCGATCTGCTGGACGTTCGTGTAGTGCAGGCCGTGACCGGCGTTCACCTTGATACCGAGCGTCGCGCCGAATTCGACCGCGCGAACCACGCGCTCGAATTCGCGTTGTTGTTCGGCTGGATCGTGCGCCTCGGCATAACGTCCGGTGTGCAGTTCGATTACCGGTGCGCCGGCTTCGTGCGCTGCGCGGATCTGCGTCTCGTCCGGATCGATGAAGAGCGACACGCGTGAGTTCGCGTCGGCCAGTTGCCTGCACGCGGCGCGCACGGCCTCGAACTGACCGGCGACGTCCAGACCGCCTTCTGTCGTCAATTCCTGGCGCTTTTCCGGCACGAGGCAAACGTCATGCGGTTTGACTTCGCAGGCGATGTCGAGCATCTCCTGCGTGACCGCGCATTCGAGGTTCATCCGCGTCTTGAGCAGCGGGCGCAGCGCGCGCACATCGGCGTCCAAGATATGACGGCGATCTTCGCGCAGATGCAGCGTGATGACGTCGGCGCCGGCTTCCTCGGCCATCAGCGCGGCGCGGATCGGGTCAGGGTACGAAGTGCCGCGCGCGTTGCGCAGCGTGGCGACGTGATCGATGTTCACGCCGAGATCAATCACATTCGGCGACGTTAGAAAGAAGCTCATAAGTTCTGCAAGTCGATCAGGATCTGGCGCGTCGCGAGCGGCGTGCCGCCAAGATAAGTGTTGAGCAGAAAGCGCATCAGCGTTTTGCTTTGCGCCACCGTCTGCGCCCGATGGTAATCGTCCTTTTCCATATCGAGCAAGGTTTGACCTGCAATCACCGGCCACTGCGACGGCAGATCGTCGGATGCTTCGCGCACGCCGCGCTCCGGATCGAACACATAGCGGCTGCCGGCTTCCACCGCTTTGCGCGCGACCGTGCGATCGAGCGCCATCGCGTAACCGGTTTCGCGCAGCAACACGCGCTCGAACGAACGTAACACCTGGACCGGCGGCTCGTCGTGCGCGAGACGCGTCATGGTGACGACATAGTGATGGAACAGTTGCGGATGCGGATCTTCGCGCGCGCAGAACTTCACGAGGAGTTCGTTCACGTAGAAGCCGCACAGCAGCGCGTCGCCTGTTAAAGGCAGCATGCCGCCCACCCACTCGGCACCGGTCAGCGTGCGTACCTCGCCTCTGCCGGACCACGACAGCGCGAGTGGCTGGAACGTCTGCAGCACGCCGCGCAACGCGGAGTGCGGACGCTTCGCGCCCTTGGCGACGAGCGCGAGGCGACCGTGATCGCGCGACAGCACGTCGATGATCAGACTGGTCTCACGATACGGATAACTATGCAGAACGAAGGCGGGTTGCTCGGCGATCCGGTATTCGGAAGCCGATGCGGAACCGCGCGAGGACCGGCGATCCGGCGCCTTGCGAGGCGCGTCGTCGGGGCCGGTGTCGGAGGTGCTTTTAGTGGAAGATTTGCGGCTGGAGCGAGCCGGTTTTGACGGCTCGCGTGACGGCGCAGCCGGCTCCGAATCGTCCGGATCCGTGTCGGAATTCAGCGTGACCCACGCGTCATTCGTACCCATACGCACGAAGTCCTGCTTCGTTGTCGGCCCAACCGCTCTTCACCTTGATGAAGGTTTCCAGATAGATGGGTCCGTCGAACAGCTTCTCCATGTCGAGGCGCGCCTCGGTGCTGATCTGCTTCAGCTTTGCACCCTTCTGGCCGATGATCATGGCCTTGTGCGTGTCACGCTCCACGAGGATCGTCGCGAAGATGCGGCGCAGGCGTCCTTCGGTTTCAAACTTGTCGATCAGCACGGTGCTCGTGTACGGCAGTTCGTCGCCGGTCCAACGGAAAACTTTCTCGCGCAGAATCTCGGCCGCGAGAAAGCGCTCGCTGCGATCGGTGAGATCGTCTTCGCCGTAAATTGGTGCGCCTTCCGGCAGATACGGCTTGACGGTGGCCATCAGGCGCTTGATGTCGTCCGGGTTCTTGGCCGACAGCGGCACGATCTCGCTGAACTGGCGCAGCGCGCTCACCTGCTGCATGAACGGAAACAGCGAGTCTTTATCCGACACACGGTCGAGCTTGTTTGCAATCAGCAACGTGGGTACGGAAGGCGGAATCAGGTCGAGCACTTTCTGGTCGTCCGGGCCGAAACGGCCGGCTTCGATCACGAAGAGGATCGCATCGACGGAAGTCAGCGTAGACGTCACCGCGCGGTTCAGCGAACGGTTCAGCGCGCCGCTGTGCTTGGTCTGAAAACCGGGCGTGTCGACGAAAATGTACTGAACGTCTTCCAGCGTATGGATGCCGGTGATGCGATGGCGCGTAGTCTGCGCCTTGCGCGACGTGATGCTGACTTTCTGGCCGACCAGCGCGTTCATCAGCGTGGATTTGCCAACGTTAGGGCGACCGACGATCGCGACCATGCCGCAGCGGAAACCAGTGGGAGTGGGAGCGTTCATATTGGGCTACGGCAGTTTCGGATCGACGCGCTCGGGTGGCGCACCGGGGCAATCAATGGCCCGCGTCGGCGACGCGCGTTTGTACCGCGTCGGCTACGCCGGGTTCGTTTTCGGTGGGGGCCGCAGTGTTCGTCACGGGCGATACGGCGTCGGACGCCGGCTCGCGACCGCGGGGCGGTTTGTCTACGTTGCGGACGGCGGACTCTGCCTTTGGGTCGGTGGGCTTCGGGTCGACCGGCTTCAGTTCTGCGGACGAGGCGTTGGCGGCTTTCGGGTCGGCAGTTTTTGGGTCGGCGGTTTTTGACTCTGCTGGCTTGGCCTCGGACGACTTCGCGTCCAGTTTGTCCGCCGGCTTGTCCCCTGCCGATCTGTCCGCCGATTTTTCGCCAGACTGCACCGCTGCTCGGTCCGATTTCTCGAACTTTTCCGCCCTATCGGCTTTCTCCAGCCGCTCGCCCTTATCAGCGCGTTCGACTCTTTCCGGGGCGCTGTACTCGACGTGCGCTGCGCGAATCACCGCCAGCGGCGCAGCCGCAACCGCAGTCGCCAACGCGCTGCGCTCCACTGCGGGCTCTGTTCCGGACGTTACCCGGGGTTCTCCCCTAGCCGCGCCACGCTCGCTCTTACGATCCGGGCTGCGCAGGTCAAGCGCGGTCTGAACGCCAGTCACGCCGGGAACGATCTCAAGCTCGACGTTTTTCGCGGCGCGGGCGCCTTTCGAACGTTTCGACTTGCCGACGACGGCAGGCGCGGCGGCGAGGACCTCGTCGAGCGCTTTTTTGGCCGCGGCCTGTTCGGCCGCGCGCCGACTGGCGCCCGAGCCAGAGACCTTCACGTCCAGCTTCGGCACCGTACACTCAACTTCGAATTGCTGATTGTGCGCCGCACCATGGGTAGCCACGACGGTGTACGTGGGCAACGCGATCTTGTGACCTTGCAGATATTCCTGCAAAAGCGTTTTCGCATCTTTTCCGAGCGTACGCGGGTCGATGTGATCGAGGATCGGCACGTAGAGCCGCTTAATGACCGTCTGGGCGGCTTCGAAACCGCCGTCGAGGAACACTGCACCCAGCACCGCTTCGAGCGTATCAGCAAGGATTGACGGCCTACGGAAGCCGCCACTGCGCAGTTCACCCTCCCCAAGCCGGAGTCCTTCGGAGATATTCAGGGCCTGAGCGATTTCGTAGAGCGATTGCTGTTTGACCAGATTAGCGCGAACGCGAGACAGGTCGCCTTCGTCCAGCTTCCCGAAACGTTGGAACAAAAGCGCAGCCACCGCGCAATTCAGAACGGAATCGCCTAAAAATTCGAGCCGTTCGTTGTGCGTGGAACTGTGACTGCGGTGTGTTAAAGCCTGGCGCAGCAATTCCGCATTGCGAAATTCGTAGCGCAGACGGCTTTCCAACGGAGATGAGGGCATGGGCAGAGTATAACGCGGGCGCCGGGCCGGGCGAAAACGCGGCCGGCCCGACGGGAAAAGCGTGGTGAAGCGACGTTAGAGGACTTTATGTAGCGATAACGCGCGGGCGCCCGCAGGGTCGTTCACGTGATCGCTGACTTCGATAAGCGATCACGTTCGCAGCGCGTCATGCAGTCGGCGCACAACTTACTGGAACAAGCCGATGCGCTTGAGATTGCTGAAGTTCATCCAGATGAAAAACGCGCGGCCGACAATATTCTTGTCCGGCGCAAATCCCCAATAACGGCTGTCGGCGCTGTTGTCGCGGTTATCGCCCATCATGAAGTAATTGCCCGGCGGCACTTTGCAAATCACGCCGCGCGCGTTGTATGTGCAGTTGTCGCGATACGGATAATCTTCTGCGCCGACGATAAACGGCGGCACCGCAGGATTGTTCAAAATTGCGTTCTTGCGGCCGTCGAGATTTTCCTCGAACTGTTTCGCGTAGCCAAGACGCTCCTCGTCGAGATAATCGGGCAGCGGCGTTTCAGGCACCGGCTTGCCGTTGATGGTGAGCTGCTTGTCCTGATACGCAACCGTGTCGCCCGGCAAGCCGATCACGCGCTTGATATAGTCGACCGACTCGTCTTTCGGGTAGCGGAACACCACGACGTCGCCGCGCTGAAGCGGCCGGCCCTCTGTGATTTTCGTATTGACGATCGGCAGCCGGATACCGTAATCGAATTTATTGACGAGGATGAAGTCGCCGACCAGCAGCGTCGGCACCATTGAGCCGGACGGAATCTTGAACGGCTCGACAACAAACGAGCGCACCACGAAAACCACCAGAATCACCGGGAAAAAGCTCGCGGAATATTCGAGCCACCACGGTTGGCGCAGCTTGTCGTCACGCAGACGCGCGCGCGTCTGCGCGGCGTTTTCGTCGGCGAAACGCTCACCGATACGTGCCTGCTGACGGTCGAACTCAGCGACCGCGGCTTCCGCCGCGCGCCGCCTTTGCGGCATGAACACCAGTTTGTCTGCGACCCATGCGACGCCCGTCAAAACGACGAGCACAAAAAGAATCAGCGCAAAATTCATAGGGTTCCGTTGTTCGTCTTATTTGTCTTCGACACGCAGGATGGCGAGGAAAGCCTCTTGCGGAATCTCGACGGACCCCACTTGCTTCATTCGCTTCTTGCCTGCCTTCTGCTTTTCCAGCAGCTTTTTCTTACGTGAAATATCGCCGCCGTAGCATTTTGCCAGCACGTTCTTACGCAATGCTTTAATGTTTTCCCGCGCGATGATATTCGAGCCAATCGTGGCCTGGATCGCAACGTCGTACATCTGGCGCGGAATCAGTTCGCGCATTTTCGCCGCGACTTCGCGGCCGCGGTACTGGCTCTGCGAACGGTGCACGATGACTGACAGCGCGTCCACCTTGTCGCCGTTGATCAGCATGTCGACCTTCACGACGTCGGACGCGCGATATTCCTTGAATTCGTAATCCATCGACGCGTAACCACGCGAGATCGATTTCAGCCGATCGAAGAAATCCAGCACGACCTCGCCCATCGGGATCTCGTAGGTCAACTGCACCTGACGGCCGTGATACTGCATGTTGATCTGGTTGCCGCGCTTTTGCGTACACAGTGTGATCACCGACCCGACGTAATCCTGCGGCATGTACAGGTTCACGGTGACGATCGGCTCGCGCACTTCTTCGATCTTCGAGGGTTCCGGCATCTTGGCCGGATTTTCGACCATGATGGTCGTGCCGTCGCGTTGCAGGACTTCGTACACGACGGTCGGCGCCGTGGTGATCAGGTCCATGTCGAACTCGCGTTCGAGACGTTCCTGCACGATCTCCATGTGCAGCAGACCCAGGAAGCCACAACGGAAACCGAAACCGAGCGCCTGCGAAACTTCGGGCTCGTATTGCAGCGATGCGTCGTTCAGCTTCAGCTTTTCAAGCGAGTCGCGCAGCGCGTCATACTGGTTCGCTTCGACCGGATAGAGGCCGGCGAACACCTGTGGCTTCACTTCCTTGAAGCCCGGCAACGGCTCGGCAGCAGGCGCGTTCACCAGCGTGACGGTGTCACCCACCTTCGCCGCAGCCAATTCCTTGATGCCGGCGATAATGAAACCCACCTGCCCTGCCGACAACGATTCGAGGTTCTTGGACTTCGGCGTGAACACGCCAATGTGCTCGACCGGATACTGCGCGCCGGTCGCCATCATGCGGATTTTGTCCTTTGGACGCAGTGTGCCGTTGACGATACGCACGAGCATCACAACGCCGACGTAGTTGTCGAACCACGAGTCGATGATCAGCGCCTGCAACGGCGCTTCCGGATCGCCCTTCGGCGGCGGCACTTTCGCGATCAACGCTTCGAGCACGTCTTCCACACCCTGGCCCGTCTTGGCGCTGCAATGCGTGGCGTCGGTTGCGTCAATACCGATTACGTCTTCAATCTCCGCGATTGCGTTCTCGGGATTCGCGGCCGGCAGATCGATCTTGTTGAGCACCGGAATGACGTCGACGCCGAGTTCGATTGCCGTGTAGCAGTTGGCGACTGTTTGCGCCTCCACGCCCTGGCTTGCGTCGACAACCAGCAGTGCGCCTTCGCACGCGGACAACGAGCGGCTGACTTCGTACGAGAAGTCGACGTGCCCCGGCGTGTCGATCATGTTCAGGTTGTAGACCTTGCCGTCGCGGGCGCGATAGGTCAGGGCCGCAGTCTGTGCCTTAATAGTGATGCCGCGCTCGCGCTCAAGGTCCATCGAGTCGAGCACCTGAGCTTCCATCTCGCGGTCGGACAAACCGCCGCAAATCTGGATGATGCGATCGGCAAGCGTCGACTTGCCATGGTCGATGTGCGCAATGATCGAGAAGTTACGAATATGATCCATTCAGTGCCGATCAAGCAAAAAAGGCGCGCTCGGACAATAGCGGAGCACGCCTTGTAAGTAGGTGAAAAACCTGTCTATTTTAGCCGAAAAGGCCGGTGCCCGGCGCATCTTGCAGGGCCTGGATGCGGAGACCTTCGACGAAAGACCGGTTCAGGAAGCCGCAGCGGTGCGGGCAGCCAACGCTTCACGCACCCGCGATTCGTCGAGACGGTAGTGACAAAGCTCGATTCCGTCGCACAACAGAACGGGTACCAGCTCGTTGTATCGGGCTTCGAGCGAAGGATCGCTGTCGACGTCGATGACTTCTACTTGCGCGCCGAACTCGGCCAGCAAGGGCTCGAGCGCGGCGCGCATGTCGTCGCACAAGTGGCACCACGCGCGCGAATAAAGCGTGAGCGGCGCCACCGTTGTCATTTCTGAGCGCTGCGCGGGCGAATCGGCACGAACTGGGTGTTCTCGCCGCGACGCACCAGCAGTGCGACCATCTTCTGCGAGTCCAGATGCGAGGTCAGTTCGTCGAACTGCTTCGCGCTCGTGATATCCGTGTCGCCCACACGCAGGATGATGTCGCCCTTTTGCAGGCCGACGCGTGCCGCCTGACCGTCCGCGGCGTCAATCTGCACACCGTTGCGCAGTTTCAGCGCCTTCAGCTGGTCGGACGGGATGTCGCTGACGGCCAGGCCGAGCGCATTCGTGGCCCGCTGCTTCGGCGCCTGCGGCTTGCGCTGATCGGCCTTTGCAGTCTTGTCCGGCTGCATCTCTGCGATCGTGACCGGCAGCTCGCGCGTTTGGCCCTTGCGCCAGACCGTAATGGTCGCCTTCGTGCCCGGCTTGGTATCGCCGACCATGCGCGGCAAGTCAGTAGCCGTATCGACCGAATGACCGTTGAACTTCAGGATGATGTCGCCTGGCTGCACGCCGGCCTTGTCCGCCGGACCGCCCGGCTCGACGCTGCTGACAAGCGCGCCCTGCGACTTCGGCAGACCGAGTGAATCAGCGACGTCTTTGGTCACTTCGCCGATCGCCACCGCGATCCGGCCGCGCACCACCTTGCCGGACGCTTTCAACTGGTCGGCCACGCGCATCGCTTCGTCGATCGGAATCGCGAACGAAATGCCCATAAAGCCGCCGGTACGGCTGTAGATCTGCGAGTTAATGCCGATCACTTCGCCCTGCATGTTGATGAGCGGTCCGCCCGAATTGCCCGGATTGACGGCCACGTCGGTCTGGATGAACGGCAGATAGTCGCCCGTGTCACGCCCTTTCGCGCTGACAATGCCGGCCGTCACCGTGTTCTCGAGCCCGAACGGCGAGCCGATTGCGACCACCCACTCACCCACGCGAACCTTGTTCGAGTCGCCGATGGTGATGGTCGGCAGATTCGCCGCGCTGATCTTCACGACCGCGACGTCGGTGCGATCGTCCACGCCGATCAGTTTCGCCTTGAATTCGCGCTTGTCGGTGAGCGTGACGTAAATGGTGTCCGCGTCGTCGATCACGTGCGCGTTGGTCATCACGTAGCCGTCCGCCGACAGAATGAAGCCAGAGCCGACGCCGCTGTTCTGTTCGGGATCGTTGCTGTCCGGCGTGTCCTGGCTACCACCACTACCGCCGCTGCCGCCATGGCCGCCATTGTCCCCGCCGCGCGGCGCGCCTGGAGATTGCGGCGACTGCGGCATCGGAATGCCGAAAAAGCGCCGGAAGAACTCCGACATGTCGCCGTCGTCCATGCCGGGCGGCAAACCGCCTCGCGCGCCACTGTTCGTCACGCGCGTGGTCGTGCGAATGTTGACGACCGCCGGACCGACTTTGTCGACGAGGTCGGTGAAGTCGGGCAGATTGGCTGCGGAGGCCGCTGACGCCGTATGCGGTGCGAACGGCAAACATGCCGCCACCACCGCGGCCGCGAGGAATTTGCGCACCGAGAAAGTCGTCATATCGTAGGAAGCCGAGGGATTCAGGATTCGGAGGATTACTTCGGAGCCTTGTATTCTATGGCAGACGCGAATTGCTGCAACGTGGTCTGGGGCACTTCTCCGAGCAGGGTAATCCAGAAGTCGCCGCGGCGCTTGACTAGTACGTGCGTAGCACCGGTACTGCCCGCGCCTTCCTTGCGCGTGTTGTTTTCAACCGGCTCGATGAACACCGAGATCGCGGCGAGGCCGTCGGAGAACACGGCCTGATCCACAGGAATGGTGGGCTGGCCTGCTTCGCGCGCCGCCATTGGGCGGCGCAGTTCACGGATCTTGCGGAAGCCCGGCACCGTCACGCCAAACTGCCAGCCCTGCGCGGCCATGTCGACCGGTTCAATAGGCGGATGCACCACCGTCCAGCCCGCGGTATTGCGAATACCGTTGACAATGCCCGCCTTGTCGACGGGCACGCCGATGCGAATCTGCGAGAACGACAGTTGTTCGAGCACCTGACCGCTTGGATCGAGCGTTTGTGCGCGCAGCAGCAGGCCGGTTTTCTTGTCGGCCCACAGTTTGTAAGCGAATCGGTAGGCGTCTTTCGGATCGAGTTCGATGACCTGACTTTCGATGCCCGCAACGCGGTCGTCGCCGAGCAGTTTCGGCTCGTACACCGACAGGACCTGCTCGCCGCTTACGGCAAGCAGCGCGGGGAACGAGTCTTTGTTCTGGCGCTTTTCGACAACGCACAAATGGCGTTCCGGCACGAACGTATAGAGCTCCTCGTTATGACGAAGCATCTTGCGTGGCTTGCCGTCGAGGCTTTCCAGCTGTTCGAATTCGCCGTCTGCCTTCGTCGCATAGTGCGCGATCCGCGACGTCTGGACGAAATTGCCCCGCTGATAGACAAACGCGCCTTCGTAGTTCTGTTGCTGCGCAGCCTGATGGATGCGATCCAGCAGATCGGCAGCGGTGCGGCGGGCGACGAGCGGGTCGTCGGTTTGTGCAAAAACCCGCGGTGTAGCGGACAACAACACGGCTGCGCAGAACAGAAATGCCGGCAGCCGCCCCCAGATAGTCGTTATATTCAACCGCGGAGTCTGCATCAAACTATTGGCCTTGCGTGGAGACTGCAGCAGCGCGGATCAGCGGCATTGAGCCCGGCATGACGGGTTGCTGCGCGAACTGCTGATGAGCTTCGAGATACTGGTCGAGACCCGCGTCGCGAATGATGTTCGCGTCTTGCGCCACCGGCACGGACGCCATGGCAACCTTTTGCACCGCGTCGCCGTGGGACGAAACCGAAGCGACCTGCGTCGAGCCCGGCCCGCTGGGTACGCCCTGCAGTTGCGGCACGACGATCCACGTTAGCGTAGCGGCCGCGGCGGCCACCGCGAAGGCCGGCACCACGCGGCGACGCAGCGCTAGCAGACGGCGCGTAACCGGTATGGCTGCCGGCGCGAGCAAATGCGGCTCGCTTTCCAGCCGGGCGGCGAATCCGCTGAGGAATGCGCTGCTCGCCGCGGCACCGACCGCGAGATCGTCGGAACGCAATGCGTCGCCGATCAGGTGATAGCTGGACCACGCGGCGCGATCTTCGCCGTCCAGCTCGGACAGAAACTTGTCCAGATTCAGATGCTCTTCGCCGAACAGCTCACCGTCGACAAAAGCGGACAGACGCTCGCCGCGCGAGCTGGCTTGCGATTGCATCGAGACCGACCCCATGATGCTCCCCATCTTACAAAGACCCCGTAGTGACACCACTAATCCAGATATTGCACCCGCGCCCCGTTCGGCGCGCTAGTGACTTACCAGCGCTTGCCTTCAGGTGTGTCAAGCAACGGACGCAATTTTGCCGCAATGGCTTCGCGAGCGCGGAAAATTCGCGATCTGACGGTGCCGATTGGGCAGCCCATCATCTCAGCGATTTCCTCGTAGCTCAAACCTTCAATTTCACGAAGAGTAATGGCGGTACGCAGCTCTTCCGGTAAAACCGCCATCGCAGCATTGACCGTCTCAGCGATCTGCTTGCTCATCAACATCGACTCAGGCGTGTTGATATCCCTTAGTTGGTCGGCGTCCGAGAAAGTTTCAGCTTCTTCAGCATCTGCTTCGGTCGAGGTCGGCGCGCGCCGGCCTTGGGTCGCAAGGTAGTTCTTTGCCGTGTTGACCGCAATCCGGTACAACCACGTATAAAAAGCCGATTCCCCGCGAAATTGCGGCAACGCCCGATACGCCTTGATGAAAGCGTCTTGCGCAACGTCTTCTACTTCGGCGGGGTCGCGCACGAGGCGCGAGATCAGCCGGAGAATTTTGCGGTGGTATTTGGAGACCAGAAGCTCGAAGGCGGCCTTGTCGCCCTTCTGGACGCGCTCGACCAGCACCTGATCAATTTCTTTTTCGCTCACCTGATAAATCCGTTAACTTTGGGGCGCATGACGGGGGCACCATTGTAGCGTTCCCGTCGACGAGGCACGTTACGGAGGTCATGACGCGCGGTAACAGCGGTTACTTTCGTTACAGTCACGCGCCGGCGCGGCGCCGCCCGCGCACCGCGAGTTCGCGGAAAACGGCCGTCGGCACAGTGTCGGCGGGAACAAGAAGCGTTTGGCGGCGACCTTCGTCTGGCGTCACTTCGAGCACCAGCAAACGGTCGCTCCAGTGCGCACAGCCGGCGATTCGACCGTATACGAGCAGATTTCCGGCCCGGCCCCAGACAGAAATGCCCTCGCGTCCCATTCTGAGCGCCGCTGGCTGCGCCCGGTCGTGCCTGACCGCGCAAAGCGCAAGGAGCGCAAACACCGCAAGCGTCAACGGAACCGCCTGCCATGCGGTGAGCCACGACGCCATGCAGCTATAAACCGCACACGACGCCGTCACCACGAAAGCAGCCAACGCAACGCGCATCGCGAAGGAACGCCGCAGCACGATTTGCTGCGACGTTCCTCCGAAGCTGGCCGTATCACGGAAAAGCGCCGGCAAAGCCGGCGCCGTTGGCTGGCGCGTCACCCGTTGCGAGAGATCAGGCGCGCTTGAAGACGAGCGTACCGTTCGTGCCGCCGAACCCGAACGAGTTCTTCAGCGCGACGTCGATCTTCATCTCCCGTGCGGTGTTGGCACAGTAGTCCAGATCGCACTCGGGGTCCTGGTTGAAGATGTTGATCGTGGGCGGAGACACCTGATGGTGAACAGCCAGCACAGTAAACACCGACTCAAGACCGCCGGCGCCGCCGAGCAGGTGACCCGTCATCGACTTGGTCGAATTCACGACGATGTCTTTGGCATGGTCGCCGAACGCCCGCTTGATGCCGGTTGTCTCAGCCAGATCGCCGAGCGGCGTGGACGTGCCGTGCGCGTTCAGGTAGTTAACCTGATCGGCGTTGATGCCGGCGTTCTTCATGGCCGCAAGCATGCAGCGGCGCGCGCCGTCACCGTCTTCGAGCGGTGCGGTCATGTGATAGGCGTCGCCGCTCATCCCATAGCCGCCGACTTCGGCGTAAATCTTCGCACCGCGAGCCTTCGCGTGTTCGTACTCTTCGAGCACCATCACGCCGGCGCCTTCGCCGAGCACGAAACCGTCGCGATCCTTGTCCCACGGACGGCTTGCCGTCGCCGGATCGTCATTGCGTTGCGACAGCGCGCGGGCCGCCGCAAAGCCGCCGATGCCGAGCGGCGACACGGTCGATTCCGCACCGCCCGCAATCATCACGTCTGCGTCGCCGTATTCGATCAGGCGCGAAGCCTCGCCGATACAGTGCAAACCCGTTGTACACGCGGTGACGATGGCGAGATTCGGACCCTTGATGCCGAACTTGATCGACAGGTGCCCGGAGATCATGTTGATGATCGACGCCGGCACGAAGAACGGCGAAATGCGGCGCGGGCCGCGATTGAGCAGTTCGGTTTGCGTGACTTCGATCATCGGCAGACCGCCGATGCCCGAGCCGACCACGACGCCGATACGCTCCGAATTCTCGTCGGTGACTTCCAGGCCGCTGTCCTGCATCGCCTGGATGCCGGCAGCGACGCCGTAATGGATGAACGTATCCATGTGGCGCGCTTCCTTACCGGGGATGTAGTCCTCGATATTGAAGCCCTTCACCTCGCCGGCGAAACGAGTCGAGAAGTTCGACGCATCGAACTTCGTGATATTGGCAATACCCGACTTGCCGGCGACCAGATTGGCCCAGCCGTCGGCAACATTATTGCCAACAGGCGAAATCAGCCCCAGGCCTGTAACAACAACACGACGGCGGCTCACGGTAACCCCTTTTTCATAGATGACAAAAACAAAAGCCACAGCGGCCACAGGAACCTGACCTGTGTACCCTGTGGCTGTTAAGTCGGCAATCGCGCTGAAGAATGCGCTGTCAACATCGCTGGCTCCTGCACGGCACACCTCGCGGCAAAAAATGGCGACCCCGCTGGCGTCGGCAACCGACACGGCAGGGCGTCATACGCCGCTAACGCATAAACGCAGGCGCGAATGACCTTAGGCCTTGACGTTTGCGCGAGCGTAATCGATCGCTTGCTGAACGGTGGTGATCTTCTCGGCTTCTTCATCCGGAATTTCCATGCCGAATTCGTCTTCGAGGGCCATCACGAGTTCAACCGTATCCAGCGAGTCGGCGCCGAGGTCGTTCACGAACGAAGCTTCGTTCTTGATTTCAGCTTCGGCCACGCCCAGTTGTTCTGCGACGATCTTCTTGACGCGCTGTTCGATATTGTCCATTACCCCTCCAAGGGAAAGAAGTTCAAAAATACAGGTGCGCGCATTTTATCAGGTTTGACCCGGCAAAAAAGCGGCGCATCAGGTTGCTGTCAAGGCATGCGCCTTACGCATTTGCAAACGCATCAAGGCGCGGATAGTAACCGAATTTGGTTACGACATGTACATTCCGCCGTTCACATGCATCGTCGTGCCGGTGATGTAGCCTGCTTGCGGCGAGGCGAGGAATGCGACGGCGTGTGCGATATCTTCCGGGCTGCCGAGACGGCCCAGCGGAATCTGCGTTTTCAGCGCCGTTTGCTGCTCTTCCGGCAACGTGCGCGTCATGTCTGTATCGATGAAACCGGGCGCCACGCAATTCACGGTAATGCCACGGCTGCCGATTTCGCGTGCAAGCGCGCGAGTCATGCCGGCCACGCCCGCTTTCGCCGCGGCGTAGTTGATCTGCCCAGGGTTGCCTGCCGAACCGACCACCGACGTGATATTGATGATGCGGCCGCCCTTCGCCTTCATCATTGGACGCAGCACCGCGCGCGACAGACGGAACACCGACTTCAGATTGGTGTCGACCACCGCATCCCAGTCGTCGTCCTTCATACGCATGGCCAGTTGGTCCTGCGTGATGCCGGCATTGTTCACGAGCACATGCAGCGCACCGAATTCCTTCACCGTGCCTTCGATCAGCGCTTCGGCAGCAGCCGCGTCGTTCACGTCGAGCACCGCGCCGCGCCCGCTTACGCCGGCCGCGTTGAACGCTTCGCTGATTGCCGCCGCGCCGCTTTCGCTGGTCGCCGTGCCGATCACCGTTGCGCCCTGGCGCGCGAGCTCCATAGCGATGGCGCGGCCGATGCCGCGCGAGGCGCCCGTTACGATTGCGATCTGCTTATCGAGATTCTTTTCCATCTGTCGGTCCGAATGCCCTTCGGAGGGCTGATTGATTGCTGATGCCTGTTGCCGTCTATGCGATGCAGCGCTCAGCCTGCCGTAACGAGCTTGAGCGTTTCTTCGAGCGAAGCGGGATCAAACACGGACGCGCCGACCAGATTGCCGTCGATACGCTTCGTGAGGCCCGCAAGGACCTTGCCCGGCCCGCATTCGACGACGTGCGTGACGCCTTGAGCCGCCATGGCCTGAATGCATTCGACCCAGCGCACCGCGCCGGCCGCCTGGCGCACCAGCGCATCTTTGATCTGTGCCGGCTCGTTCACGATCGCGACGTCGACATTGTTGATGACCGGAATCGACGGCACCTGAACGTTGACGCTCGCCAGATACTCGCGCAATTGATCTGACGCCGGCTTCAGCAGCGAGGAATGGAACGGCGCCGATACCGGCAGCGGCAGCGCGCGCTTTGCGCCCTTCGCCTTCGCCACTTCACAGGCTTTTTCGACCGCTGCCTTGTGGCCCGCGATCACGACCTGAGCAGGCGCGTTGAAATTGACCGCTTCGACGACGCCCGTGGCCGCCGCTTCGGCGCAAACAGCGCGCACGGTGTCGTCGTCCAGACCGAGGATCGCCGCCATGCCACCTTCGCCGACGGGCACCGCCGTTTGCATCGCCTGCGCGCGGAAACGCACGAGCGGCACGGCATCGCGAAACGCGATCGCGCCAGCCGCGACGAGCGCCGTGTATTCGCCAAGACTATGACCCGCGACGATTGCCGGCGCGGGGCCGCCCGCCTGCTGCCACGCGCGATAAATCGCGTAGGCCGCGGTCAGCATGACCGGCTGCGTGTTCGTGGTGAGATTCAAATCTTCGGCCGGGCCCTCGGCGATCAGCTTGCCGATGTCCTGATTCAGCGCGTCGGACGCTTCCTGAACTGTCTCGCGCACAACCGCATGGTCGGCAAATGCGTTGAGCATGCCGACCGATTGCGAACCCTGTCCGGGAAAAACGAACGCAAATTTCATATCGTCCCCAAAATCGATTTAATCAGATGTGAGGTGCGCGCGGCTCGAAAGCACGCGACGCGTGGGCGCATGAAGAGCGCCGCCTGAAGTCGGCCCGCTTAGTAGCGAATGACCGACGCGCCCCACGTGAAGCCGCCGCCGACGCCTTCGATCAGCACGTTCTGGCCGCGCTTGATGCGACCGTCGCGGACCGCGACGTCGAGTGCGAGCGGAATGGACGCAGCCGACGTATTGCCGTGCTCGCCCACCGTGACGACCATGCGCTCCTGCGGCAGGCCGAGCTTGCGGCAAGTGCTCTGCATGATGCGGATGTTGGCCTGATGCGGAATCAGCCAGTCAATCTGATCGGCGGAAAGATTCGCTTTTTCGAGTGCCTCGACCGCGACCTTTTCGAGCACGTTCACAGCGAGCTTGAACACCGCCTGCCCGTCCATATGCAGAAACGCGCTACCGGCGATCACACCGCCGTTCACGTTACCCGGCGTGCACAGAATGTTCGAATGACTGCCGTCTGCATGCAATGCGCTCGCAAGCACGCCCGGCTCGTCCGACGCCTGCAGGATCACCGCGCCGGCGCCGTCGCCAAACAGCACGCAGGTGGTGCGGTCATTGAAATCGAGAATGCGCGAGAACGTCTCGGCGCCGACGACGAGCGCCGTGCGATGCTGGCCGCCGCGAATCAGACTGTCGGCCATAGCCACCGCGTAAGCGAAGCCGGAGCAGACGGCCTGCACGTCGAACGCCGCGCCGTGATTCTTGATGCCGAGCTTGTTTTGCAACAGGCACGCCGTGCTCGGAAACACGAAGTCCGGCGTGGAAGTGGCAACAATGATCAGATCGATGGATTGCGGGTCAATGTCCGCCGCTTCGATCGCACGCAGCGACGCGAACTGCGCGAGGTCGCTGGTTGTGACATCAGGATCCGCGAAGTGACGTGCATGGATGCCCGTGCGGGCCACGATCCACTCGTCGCTCGTTTCGACGCCTTGCTTCGCCAGACGCTCAGCGAGGTCCTGATTGGTGACGCGCGCGGGCGGCAGATAGCTGCCGGTACCGAGGACGCGGGAATAAATTGTCGATTGAGCCATTATGCCTTCGAGGATTGCGCAGCGTAGGGCTCGGCCGGCTGGCCTGCGATGGGGCTTGCGTGACCCGCACCGCTTGCGTCGCGCGCCGCCTGTTCAAGAGAACCAGCGTTCTCTTCCATCGCTTGCGCAAGGCGCTCCAGCACGCCGTTTTTGACGGCATCATACCCGCGTTTGATAGCCCACTCAAACGCGTAGGCATCGGCGGAACCGTGGCTTTTGATCACCAGTCCGCGCAAGCCGAGCAGCGCAGCACCATTATATTGCCGATGATCGACGCGCTTCTTGAAGCGCATCAACACGGGCAGCGCGAGCACCGCCATCACTTTGGTGAGCCACGAACGCCCGAACTCTTCCTTGATGATGTTCGACAGCATTTGCGCGAGGCCTTCAGAGGTCTTGAGCGCCACGTTGCCGACGAAACCATCGCACACGATCACGTCGACCGTGCCCTTGAAGATGTCGTTGCCTTCTACGTTGCCGTGGAAGTTGAGTGTGCTCGCTCGCAGCAACTCCCCGGCACGCTTAATCGTGTCATTGCCCTTGATGACTTCTTCGCCGATATTCAGGAGACCAATGGTGGGCCGCTCGCGGCCTTCCAGCGCCGACACGAGCGCGTGCCCCATCTCCGCAAATTGCAGCAGATGCTGCGGCTCGCAGTCGACGTTGGCGCCCAAGTCGAGCATCATGGTGTAGCCGTTCGGGTTCGGCAAAGCGGACGCAATTGCCGGGCGCTCGATTCCCGACAGCGTTTTCAGCACATAACGCGAAACCGCCATTAGTGCGCCGGTATTGCCGGCGGAAATGCAGGCTTGCGCCTCGCCTTCCTTGACGCGATTCAGCGCGACGCGCATGGATGAATCTTTTTTCTTGCGCAGCGCGACCTCGACCGGGTCGTCCATTGCAACGATCTCGGAAGCGGATACGACCGTCAGCGCCGGCAGGTCCTGAGCCTTCAACTTCTTCAGCTGCGCACGAATCGCAGTTTCAATGCCGACGAGCAGCAATTGCGCGTCGGGATGCGAACGAACGAAGTTGACGGCAGCGGGAACGGTCACGGACGGGCCGTGGTCGCCTCCCATGCAATCTATCGTGAGCTTTACTGTCATGGAGTGCGGCGAATTTCAGGCGCTCTGCATGAGATCGCAGTAAGCGCTGAAGCTGCAACTGCGATCGACACAAAAAAGCGGCAAACGAATGCCGCCTTTTTGCCGAGCCGGGAAAATGTCAAGCGAGCTGATCGCCACGCGAAACGCCAGTTGGCGCAACGCAGTGAAACGATTAGTCGTTCTTCGTCTTGACGACTTTCTTACCGCGATAGTAGCCGTTCGGGCTAACGTGGTGACGCAGATGCACTTCGCCCGTGCTCGGTTCCACGGCCAGCGGCGCTGCCGTCAGGAAATCGTGCGAACGGTGCATGCCGCGCTTCGACGGCGACTTCTTATTTTGTTGAACTGCCATGACTAACTCCTAAAAATTTTCCGAATTCTAACACAGCCCGACCCGGTGTCCGCCATTGGCCGAATGGCCAATGCGCCCGTATCGCGCTCCCATGCAACTGTTCAATGCTTCTTGTCGCCCGGCTCGCCGCGCTTGAGACTTTCGAGCGCCGCGAACGGATTCGGCCGCTTGGGCTCATCGCCCTCGCCTGCCTCGTCCAGCGCGGCTTCGTCACCTTCGCCTTCGGCACCGGCCACACCCGAGACGAGACTTTCGTGCACCTCGGGACAGACCTCATGCTTGGGCACGAGCGGCAAAGAAAGCAGCAACTCTTCTTCGATCAAGTCGATGAGATCGAACTGGCGTGAGCCCACGATCACTTCGACTTCATCCTCGTCGAGCGGAAACTCTTCGGCTTCCGTCTCGGTGTTGACGATCCGATAAGTTGCGTCGACGTTGAACGCCTGCGAATACGGTGTCATGCATCGCTGACATTCGAGCCATGCAGCGCCGTGGATCGCCAACCTCAGATAAGGTTGAGGGCCCTCAGTGCCGTCGTCCTGCAATTCCGGCTGCGTCGCCCCTTCGGCTTGCCACGTGAACGCGGTGTCGCGCTCTGGCGCTTCTGCCGGGACTTCGTTTAACATGCGCGGCAGTTGCGAGACGCGCACGACACCCGCGGCCTGCCGTCCACTTCGCGCAAATTCGAACAGATCGAGTTCATGCGGGTCGGACAGACCTGCAGGTTTGCCAGGATGTTGAGTCATGTGCGCTCCTGCGTCGGCAATGATTTCGCCGGTTAAACACCGGCAACTCACGGGTCAATCAAGGGTAAATCACGGGGTGAATCAGTCCGCGAGAAGGCCGCGAAACATGAGCGATGCACGATTGTGTTGCCGCTAAACTGCATGACCGCATGCCACACCGCAGCCCTGCTCGCAGCTACCCTTCCGGCTCTCACCGCGCCACGCCCGGCGAGCCACGCCTGACGCAAGCATACCGATGAAAAGCCCAAAATCATATCCGCTTTGTCTTTTCGAGTCAAACACTTAAGCTCGTACCAGCGCGGCCTCCGCGCAACGTCGTACGTCCCACCCTTTTAGCCGTTGATTGCCCATGCCAGACTCCCCACAAAGCCCGCCGCGCGTCATTCTGGCGTCGAGTTCGCCCTATCGACGCGAGTTGCTTGAACGCCTTCGCATTCCATTCGACGTTGCGGTGCCCGCGATCGACGAAACCGCGCACGCCGGCGAAGCGCCCGACGCCACCGCTTTGCGGCTCGCCGAGGCGAAGGCTCGAGCGATTGCCAGCGCGTTTCCCGCCGACGAAGCCGTCCTCGTAATCGGCTCCGACCAGGTCGCCACTTACGACGGCCTGCAAATCGGCAAGCCGGGGACTCACGACAAGGCGCTCGCACAATTGCAAGCAATGCGCGGCCGCGAGGTGCTGTTTCATAGTGCACTGTGTCTGTTCGACAGCCGCTCGCGAACCGCCCAGAGCGTCGACGTGATCACGCGCGTGCGATTCCGCGAACTGCCGGACGCAGCGCTCGAAGCCTATCTGCTGGCCGAAACGCCGTACGACGTCGCCGGCAGCGCCAAGTCCGAAGGGCTCGGCATTGCGCTGCTCGAGGCCATCCATTCCGACGATCCGACTGCACTCGTCGGCCTGCCGCTGATTGCGCTCTCGGACATGCTGCTGACGGCGGGTTATCCGTTATTGGGGGCGCAATGAGCGGTACCCTCTATCTGATTCCGAATTCGCTAGGCGAAGGTGACGCCGACGCGCTCGACGCCGTCCTGCCGGCCCCGGTGCGAGCCCGCGCCGCGGCGCTTCGGTACTACATCGGCGAAAACGCCAAGACCACACGAGCATTTCTGAAGAAGGTAGGCACCGAGCAGCCCATCCAGGAAATCGAGATCCGCGAACTGAACGTCAACACGCCGGCCGGCGAGATCGACAAACTGCTTGCGCCGGTTCTGGCCGGTACGGACGCTGGCCTCGTATCGGAAGCGGGTTGCCCCGCGGTAGCCGATCCGGGCGCGCTACTGGTGCGGCGGGCGCATGAACGCGGAGTCAAGGTCGTGCCGTTCGTAGGGCCGAGCTCGATCCTGCTTGCGCTAATGGCTTCAGGGCTCAACGGCCAAAGTTTTGCTTTCCACGGCTATTTGCCGGTCGACGCGACCGAACGGGCCAAACGCCTGCGCGAGCTCGAACTGACATCGCGCAAAGGCAAGCAGACGCAGATCTTCATTGAAACGCCGTATCGCAACCGCGCACTGCTGGACACCTTGCTGGCAACCTGCGCGCCGTCGACACTCGTTTGCGTCGCCGTGGATCTGACGCTGCAAACGGAAACGATCCGCAGCCACACGGTGGCCGACTGGAAGAAGAAACCGGCACTCGATCTGCATAAGCGGCCGGCGATTTTTCTGATTTTGGCTGCTTGAACGAAACCGCCTCCCAGCCACTTCTATGGAAAAAGCCCCGCCGGTCCGAACGACCGCGCGGGGCTTTTGGGACAGGCGGACCTCGTTTCGGTCAGCGCAAGTTGAGCTTGCCGCCCAGCGCCATCGCGTGCACGGCGCCATTGCCGACGGCCGCGCCGAACTTGCGCGCGACGCGGTCGGTGATGCTTTCCTTCACCGTGTAGTCGACGATCTCCGGTGCCTTGATAATCTCGCGCGCCACAAAGTTGGCGTCGCCAAAACCATCGGCAAGACCCAGTTCGACGCTCTTCTGACCCGTCCAGAAGAGCCCGGAGAACATATCGGGCGTTTCGTGAAGGCGTTTGCCGCGACCCTGGCGAACTGCGTCGATAAATTGCCCGTGGATCTGATCGAGCATTTCTTGCGCGTGCTCATCCATCTTCGGCGTTTCGGGCGAGAACGGGTCATAAAACCCCTTATTCTCGCCAGATGTATGCAGGCGGCGCTGGATGCCCAGCTTGTCCATGAGCCCGGTGAAACCGAAGCTGTCCATCAACACGCCAATCGAGCCGACGATGCTCGCCTTGTCGACATAGATCTTGTCGCCAGCGGCGGCAGCGTAGTAACCGCCCGACGCACACATGTCACCCACGACGACGTAGAGCGGAATTGACGGATGTTTCGCACGCAATCGACGAATTTGGTCGTAAATGATGCCCGCCTGCACGGGACTGCCACCCGGGCTGTTGCAGCGAAGGATGACCCCGGCCGTGCCCGCGTCGCCGAACGCACTTTCGAGCGCCGCGCCAACATCTTCGGCGTTTGCGTTTGTATCTGCGGAGATTTCGCCGTCAAGTGCGATCAATGCCGTATGACGGCCCGTAGCCGCCAGCTTGTCGCCGGAAAATATGAACACCGCCCAGATCACCAGTCCCAGCAAGACAAGAAACAGCAGACGGAAGAAGATTTTCCAACGGCGAGCGGCACGCTGTTCGTTGATTGCAGCAAGCGCGATGCGCTCGAGCGCCGCGCGTTCCCAGCCGGGCTCGTCGGCGGAGACGCGGCTATGGCCACTCATAGCCGGTTCTTTCGTTTCAGGCGTCAAATTATCGGACATGCGTGCAGTGGAATTTTCGAGGAAGACAGATCAAAACGCGGATCACGACGCGGCGGGTTGCAACTCGCCGTCGGGAAGCCAGAAGACAGCGCGGCCCTCGGGCGTATCGCGCTCGTCTACTTTCAGGGCCCGCAGCCTGCCGCCGCGGCACGGACCGCCTACGCATTTGCCGGTATCCGGCGCGTAAATCGCCCCATGTGTGGCGCACATCAAGTATAAACCGGACGATTCGAAGAACTGACCCTCCGCCCAATCCAGTTCCATCGGAACGTGAGCGCAACGGTTCAGATAGCCGTGAGCACGTCCCTCGTAGCGCACGAAAAACACCACGACTTCATCGGCACCGATTCTGGCGGCACGCCGCACGCCCATTCCGCCGTCCACGAGTTCCCCGGATGCGCACACCCGAACCGCCTGAACGGTAGCCTCGCCCCCGCCCTCGCTCACGCCGGTGCTCATGCGTTCTCCCTCAACCAGGACGACAGCGCGCCCACGCTGGAGGCGACATATTTCGGCGACAGCGCGCTCAACGACCCGGCCGGATGCGCGCCGTAAGTCACGCCGACACCGGCGACGCCTGCGTTGATCGCCATCTGCAGATCATGGGTCGTGTCACCGACCATCACCGTGCGCACCGGGTCCTGCCCCAGTTCGCGCGTCAACTCGTGCAACATGGCTGGATGCGGCTTGGAAAACGTCTCATCCGCGCAGCGGGTGCCGTCGAACAGGCTGGTCAGCCGCACCTGATCGAGCGCGCGGTTGAGTCCAACGCGACTTTTACCCGTCGCCACCGCCAGGAGATAGCCCTGATCCCGCAACTCCTGCAGCATTTCGCGCACGCCGACGAACAACTCGGTGGTCTGATCTTTCACGAGATAGTGGAACCGGTAGCGCTCGGCGAGCCGTGGGTAGTCGCTCGGATCGAGCGTGGGCGCCGCGATTTGCAGCGCGTCGCGCAAGCCGAGGCCGATCACATAGCTCGCGGCTTCGTCCGCTGGAACCGGCAGACCGAGATCACGGCACGCTGCCTGGATACTGCGCGTAATGTGCGCGGTGGAATCCATCAGCGTTCCGTCCCAGTCGAAGACGATCAGGTCAAACTGCTCTCTAGCCATGCGGTGCCGTCTCCGGGTGTGACCCATTTCGTAATTCGTTGAGCTGCGCGATGAAATTGCGGCATTCGGCCGGCAACGGCGCCTCCAGTTGCAGCGGCGCGCCGGTTGCCGGATGCGTCAGCTTCAGCCGGTAAGCGTGCAGGAACATGCGCTTGAGCCCGGGTTTGGCATTCGCGCGAGCCAGCGCCTTGTTCAGTGCGAAGTCGCCGTATTTGGCATCGCCGACGATCGGCAGTTCCAGATGCTGCAGATGAACGCGGATCTGATGCGTGCGGCCCGTCTTCAACTCTGCTTCGAGCAACGCGTAGTCGGGCCAGCGGTCGATCAGATTGAAGACCGTGTGCGACGCCAGACCGTCGGCCTGCACGCGCACGCGCCGCTCGCCGTCTGCGGTCAGGTATTTGTGCAGCGGCTCCTTGACGGCGCGGCGACGCCCCCAGTCGCTCGCCCATTCGCCATGAACGCACGCATAGTAGCGCTTATCCATCCTGTTCTCGCGAATCTGGTCGTGAAGATTCACGAGCGCCGAACGCTTCTTGGCGAGCATGAGGATGCCGGAGGTCTCGCGATCGAGCCGATGCACCAGTTCGAGGAATTTCGCCTGCGGCCGCGCCTCGCGCATCTGCTCGATCACGCCGAACGCGACGCCGCTGCCGCCGTGCACCGCGACACCCGCCGGTTTGTCGATGACGAGCAGGTGTTCGTCTTCGAAAATGGTCCGGAACTCAGCGCTAGGCACCGGCGCGTGCGCCACCGCCTCGTTGGGTTGCGCGACCCGGATGGGCGGCACGCGCACGAGATCGCCGAGTTCGAGCCGGTACTGCGCGTCGATCCGGCCCTTGTTTACACGCACTTCCCCGCTACGCAGGATGCGATAAATGTGGCTCTTGGGGACGCCTTTACAGACTCGCAACAGAAAGTTGTCGATGCGCTGTCCGGCCGCGCTGTCGTCGATCTCGATCACTGAGACCTGATCGCTCGCGACCGCGCTTGTCACCGATTTCTGGGATATTTTGCCTAACTCTTTCATTCTGAATATAATTTGCCCAGCAGTCTGCGGCGGCCGGCGCAGTGTCCGGAATTCGGGCGGATTGCGCAGGTGCAAGCGTAAATCGTTATTTTACTTGTGCCGGGGTCTGGTTGCTCACCCTGAAAATAAGATGCAACAAGTTGCACGCACGAAGTCAGCACCCGGCAGGGACGGCGCCCACAGGCGCGTTCGGTCAAGGTCGGCTTCGACGGTAACGGAATTTTGGTAAAAAAGAATTTAACTCCCAGCTTCGGTATCGGGCGTCTCACGTCCTGCTGTACGAAGCTGCGAGTTGCGAAAATACGGCGTGCGCCCATGGCGTCTTGTAGAAAGTACAAGACTTGGCGACGTCAAAATGAGGCGAGACACCCCCAGCAGGAAAAGACGCGCCGCTTGCGCGAACTTCCCGTTGCGGCACGACCGCAGCCTTCGACCCTCCGGTCACGCGCCCAGTTGGCGCACCGGCGAGAGGGGACGAAAGGCTTATGAAGGTCTGCCGGCAGAACCCGCGGCGTGTCGGGTCGTTATTTGAAGCCGTGTTCGCATGTGCCCTGCGGCACCGCGCTCCTTCTTTATGGAGCCGGGCCCTCTCAGGCAATTCTCCCGCCATTTTTCCCGCTCCAGCGTGCTTGTGAAAACACAATAAGGCGCGGCATGCCGCTGCCCGCTTCGCGCTCGCGACTGACAACCGCGAAGGCGACGCGCGCCGGCCGAGCCGCACTGGAGCCGTTCCATGAAACGCATGTTGTTCAATGCGACGCAGCAGGAAGAACTGCGCGTTGCCATCGTCGATGGGCAGAAACTCATCGACATCGACATCGAAACCGCCGGGCGCGAACAGCGCAAAGGCAATATTTACAAGGGCATCATTACCCGCATCGAGCCGTCGCTCGAAGCCTGTTTCGTCAACTACGGCGAAGACCGCCACGGCTTCCTGCCGTTCAAGGAAGTCGCCCGCCAGTATTTCCGCGACGGCGTCGACATGCGCTCCGCGCGCATTCAGGACGCACTCAAGGAAGGTCAGGAACTGATCGTCCAGGTCGAAAAGGAAGAGCGCGGCAATAAGGGCGCAGCCCTCACCACCTTCATCTCCCTCGCCGGCCGCTATCTCGTTCTGATGCCGAACAACCCGCGCGGCGGCGGCGTGTCGCGCCGGATCGAAGGCGACGACCGCCAGGAACTGCGCGAAACCATGGCGCAGCTGCAGTTGCCGGAAGGCATGAGCATCATCGCGCGCACGGCCGGCATTGGCCGCAGCGCCGAAGAACTGCAGTGGGACCTGAACTACCTGATGCAACTGTGGCGTGCGATCGAAGCCGCGTCGCAGAGCGGTTCGAGCGGCCAGCCGATGCTGATCTATCTCGAATCGAGCCTCGTGATTCGCGCGATCCGCGACTATTTCCAGCCGGACATCGGCGAAATTCTGATCGACACCACCGAGATTCATGACCAGGCACGCGCCTTCATGGACATCGTGATGCCGGACAATGTCAGCAAGGTGAAGCGCTACCACGACGACGTGCCGCTTTTCTCGCGCTTCCAGATCGAACATCAGATCGAAACGGCGTACTCGCGTACGGTTCCGCTGCCGTCGGGCGGCGCGATCGTGATCGACCACACTGAAGCACTCGTTGCAATCGACGTGAACTCGGCCCGCGCCACGAAGGGCGCGGACATCGAGGAAACGGCCGCGCGCACCAACCTCGAAGCCGCCGACGAAGTCGCGCGCCAGTTGCGCCTGCGCGATCTGGGCGGCCTGATCGTGATCGACTTCATCGACATGGAGTCGGCCAAGAGCCAGCGCGAAGTCGAGCAGCGCCTCAAAGACGCCCTCAAGCACGACCGTGCGCGCGTCCAGATGGGCAAAATCTCGCGCTTCGGCCTGATGGAACTGTCGCGTCAGCGTCTGCGTCCGGCCCTGTCGGAAGGCAGCCACGTGACGTGCCCGCGCTGTAACGGCACGGGCCACATCCGCGATACCGAATCGTCCGCGCTGCAAGTGCTGCGGATCATTCAGGAAGAAGCCATGAAGGAAAACACCGCGGCGATCCATTGCCAGGTGCCGGTCGAAGTGACCGCCTTCCTGCTGAACGAAAAGCGTTCGGAAATCAACAAGATCGAATCGCGCTTCAAGGTGAACGTCGTGCTGGTGCCGAACAAGCACCTCGATACGCCGCACTACAAGCTGGAACGTCTGCGTCACGACGACGCGCGCCTCGACGAACCGCGCGCTTCGTGGAAGATGGCCGAAGAAGCGGCTCGCGAGCTGGAGTCGGAAACCGGCTACAGCAAGCGGACCGAAGAAGTGAAGCCGAAGCAGGAAGCGGCGGTCAAGGGCATCACGCCCGAGAAGCCGGCTCCGAGCGCGCCGGTTCGACCGGTCGCAGCGCCGGCGCCCGTCACTGTCACACAGGCGAGCGGCGGCTTCATCGGCTGGCTGAAGAATCTGTTCGGCATGCAGCCGGCGGCGCCGGCGCCCGTTGCGCCTGCGGCTACCGAAAAACCCGCCCGTCCGCAACAGCGTGGCGAGCGTTCGGAGCGCGGTGAGCGCACCGGCGAACGCGGCGGCGATCGCAACCGTAATCGTCGCAGTGGCGCGGGTGGCCGCGATGCGGCAACCCGTGGCGAAGCGACGAACGGCGGCCGTCAAGGCCAGCAGCCTTCGCAGCGTCGCGAGGAACGCGAGCCGCGCGAAGGCCGCGAGGTGCGTGAAGCGCGCGAAGGCCGTGAGCCGCGTGAACCGCGCGAGGCTCGTGAACCTCGCGGCAACCGCGAAGCGCGTGAAGGCCGTGAACCCCGCGAAGCACGGGAACCGCGCGAAGGGCGTGACAACCGTGAGCGCGACAATCGCGGCGGCGAGCGTGCTGAAACGGCCGAAGGCGCACAGCGTGGCGAGCGTCAGGAACGCGGCGAGCGTCGCGAACGTGGTGAACGCGCTGAGCGCGGCGAGCGCCGCAAGCCGCAGGCAGAAACCGCCGATGCGATGACCCAGGCCGAGGCGCAAACCGCGGAAGAACTGGCACTGGCGCAAAACCAGACGGCCGTTACTGACAACGCTGCGCCGGTCGATCAGGAAGCTGTGGCGCGTGACGGCGAAGAGCGTCGTCGTCGCCGTCGCGGCCGTCGCGGCGGTCGTCGTGAGCGTGAGGAAGACGTGAACGGCAACCTGGCGGCAGATGTCGCGGAAGCGGAAGGCGACAACGTCAACGTCAGCGACGACGCACCGGTGCGCACCGCGCATCAGCCGGTCCAATCGAAGCCCGAAGTGAGCGAAGCCCGGGAAGTGAAGGAAGTGGCGCCGGTGGAAGTCGTAGTTGCCGCCGTTGCAACCGAGACAGCTGTCGTCACGGAGCTCCACGCTGCAACCGAAACGCCGGCACTCGCTGTCGAAAAGGCAGCGAAGACGGAAACGGTCGTGCCGGTCGCCGAAGTGCCGGCTGCTCCGGCTGCCGTCGAACCGGTCGTGCAGGCGCCTGTTGCACAAGCTGTGGCGCCGGTCGAACCGGCGCAGGCTGCACCGGCTGCGGCGGAGACGGTATCGCTCGTGGAACCGGTCGTTCGTGAAGAGGCTGCGGCTGTTGCGCCGGCGGCGGAAGCGCAAGCCGAGCAGGCTCACGTCGAACCTGCGGCCGCCGCTCCGGCGGAAGTGATCGCAGCTCCGGCCGCCGAGCCGGCACCGCAACCGCAGATCGTCGAGCAGAAACCGGTCGTGGCAGCAGTCGCACCGGCTGCGGACTCAGCAGCGGTCGAGCCGGCGCCTGTCGCCGCCGCGCCGCAAGCCGCCGAAGTCGCCGATGTGGCCGAAGCCACGCAGGCATCGCAAGCGCCGTCGGCGTCGCGCGCGTCGTTCAACGGCGGCGTCTCGGCTGAAGCCTTGAAGCCGGTGCTGGAGCAAGCCGGTCTTGTCTGGGTCAATACCGACGCCGACAAGCTGCGCGCAGCACAAGAAGCCGCCGCGCAAACGGTGAAACCGCCGCGCGTGGTACGTGAGCGCAAGCCGTTGCCGCCGCTCGACACGGCACCGATGCAGCAAGTGGAAACCGGGAAGCATCCGCAGTAAGCTTGCAACCCGCTTCGAAAAGCCCGCCCTCACCGGCGGGCTTTTTGTTTTTTGCGCATGAGAAACGCATCGCCCTCGCGAACTCCCTGCCCTCCCCGTAAACCCCGACAGGGATTGGCATCGCCCAGCCGTTTAAGGCATTTCCGATAGAATGAAGGAATCGCCTTATCCGTTTGGCACAACGCAAGTCACTCATGTCCCGACGCATCATCCCTGTTGCCGACCTCAGCGCGGCGCCGGTCATTTCCGGCCCGGTGCAGACGCCTAGCGGCGAACTGCACGATACGCTCGCGCGTCCGTTGCGAGACTTGCGCATTTCGGTGACGGACCGTTGCAACTTTCGCTGCGTCTACTGCATGCCGCGCGCCGTGTTCGACAAGGACTATGCATTTCTGCCGCACAGCGCGTTGTTGAGCTTCGAGGAAATCGAGCGGCTCGCGCGGCTTTTCGTCGCGCATGGCGTCGAAAAAATTCGCCTGACGGGCGGCGAGCCGCTGCTGCGCAAGAATCTCGAATTCCTGATTGAACGCCTCGCGCAACTCACTACGCCAGCAGGCCGGCCGCTCGACCTAACGCTCACCACGAATGGCTCGCTGCTCGCCCGGAAGGCGCGCAGCCTCAAGGACGCAGGCCTCACCCGGGTAACCGTCAGCCTCGACGCGCTCGACGACATGCTGTTTCGCCGCATGAACGACGCCGATTTCGCGGTGGCCGACGTGCTCGACGGAATCGCCGCCGCGCACGCCGTCGGCCTCGCGCCGGTGAAGGTCAACATGGTGGTCAAGCGCGGTACGAATGACAGCGAAATCGTGCCGATGGCGCGCCATTTCAAAGGCTCGGGCGCGGTACTGCGCTTCATCGAATACATGGACGTGGGCACGTCCAACGGTTGGAACATGACCGAAGTGCTGCCGTCGGCGGACGTGATCGCGCGCATCGACGAGCATTTCCCGCTTGCGCCGCTCGAAGCGCACAGTGCAGCCGAGACAGCGCAGCGCTGGGGCTATGCTGACGGCAGCGGCGAAATCGGCGTCATTTCCAGCGTGACCCGCGCGTTTTGTGCGAGCTGTACACGGGCGCGCCTTTCGACCGAGGGCAAGCTGTACCTGTGCCTGTTCGCATCGTCGGGCCACGACCTGCGCGCGTTGCTGCGCAGCGGGGCAAGCGACGCCGAAATCGCAACTGCGGTCGCCGAAATCTGGCAAGGCCGCGGCGACCGCTATTCGCAATTGCGCGGCAGCAACGCGGCCGAAGCACGCGAGCAGGACGCACGGCGCGTCGAAATGTCGTACATCGGCGGCTGATCGCTGGGATGGGTCAAGCCGCGACGCCGACGCGCGAACAGATTACCGGCCTGCTGCTCGCGGGCGGCCGCGGTACACGCATGGGCGGCGCCGACAAAGGCTTGCAGACCTTGCACGGCGAGCCACTCGCCGGTCACGTGCTGAAGCGCCTTGCGCCGCAGACGGGCGCGCTGCTGATCAGCGCCAATCGCCACCCGGACGCTTACGCAGCACTCGGTGCGCCCTTCGGCGCAGAGATTGTCGCCGACACGTTGCCTGAATTCCCAGGGCCATTGGCCGGTTTGCTGGCCGGTCTGCGCACTGCTCGCAGCGAATACCTGCTGAGCGCGCCGTGCGACACGCCCTGGCTCCCCGCCGACCTCGCCGCGCGCCTTGCTCAGGCCCTTGCTGCAAACGCAGCTGACATCGCCACCGTTACAACCGTTGACGCCGACGGAAATCGCTCGCTTCACCCGGTTTTCGCGCTGCTGCGAACCGGTCTCGCCGACGACCTCGCCGCCTACCTGGCCGCCGGCGAGCGGAAGGTGCGCGCGTGGTACGCGCGCCACAAGACCGTGGAAGTCGTCTTTACCGACGAGCGTGCGTTTTACAATATCAATTCGTTACAAGAACTCGCCGACCTCGAGCGTGATCGGGGCCCCGGCTGAATCCCGCTCCGCCGCACGGCAAGCGCCACCTAGCCGCCAGCCGCGACGTCCAGCTCTTCATGACCACGCATAACGAATTTTCCCGCTGCGTCGCGCAGTACGATCCTCATGCGCTACCTGTTTCGGCTGCCCAGGCGATTACCCGCCAGTGGGCGACGCCGGTTACGGCCGTCGAACGCGTGGCCTTGCGCGACGCCCTCGACCGCGTGCTCGCCGCAGACATCGTTTCGCCGATCGACGTGCCGTCGCACGTCAATTCCGCAATGGACGGCTATGCGTTCAACGGCGCCGCATTGCGAAGCGGCGCCCAGCCGGTCGAGCTGACCGTCGTCGGCAAAGCTTTGGCGGGACATCCGTTTGCTGGCCACGTCGGAGCAGCGCAATGCGTGCGCGTCATGACGGGCGCATGCGTTCCGGAAGGCTGCGACACCGTGGTGCCGCAGGAACTGGTCGAGCGCAATGCCGACTCCGCTTCGATCAGCTTTGCAGCCGACGCGGTCGAGGCCGGTGCAAACCGGCGGCTAGCCGGCGAAGACCTCGCTCGCGGCCACGTTGCGTTACATGCGGGCCGCATTATTCGCGCATCCGACCTCGGCCTGCTGGCTTCGCTCGGCATCGGCGAAATCAATGTTCGGCGGCGCTTGCGCGTCGCATTCTTTTCCACTGGCGACGAACTGCGCTCTCTGGGCGAGCCGCTCGACCCGGGCGCGGTCTACGACAGCAACCGCTACACGCTCTTCGCCATGTTGCGGCGCCTGAATGTGGAAGCGCTGGATCTGGGCGTGATCCGTGACGAACCTGCCACGCTCGAAGCCGCGCTGCGCAGCGCCGCGGAGAGTGCCGACGTGGTGCTGACCTCCGGCGGCGTTTCAGTTGGCGAGGCGGATTTCACCAGGCAGTTGTTGCAGACATTCGGCGACGTCGCGTTCTGGAGCCTCGCCATGCGCCCGGGCCGCCCTCTTGCGTTTGGCCGCGTATGGTCCGGCGAGCGGCCGGGTCTTGGACGACCTGCGTTATTCTTCGGTCTGCCGGGCAATCCGGTCGCCGTGATGGTGACGTTCTATCAGATCGTGCGCGAAGTGCTGCTGCTCATGTCGGGCGCCGCGCCGCAGCCGCTGCCGCTGATTCACGCGGCGAGCGTGCGGCCAATCCGCAAACGCGCCGGACGCACGGAATTCCAGCGCGGCATAGCTTGCCAGGCCGCGAACGGCCAGTGGCAGGTCACGCCGACAGGCTCGCAAAGCTCCGGCGTATTGAGTTCGATGAGCGAGGCCAATTGTTTCATCGTGCTCGGCCATGAAGAAGGCGACATTGGCGAGGGCGAACGCGTCAGTATCATGCTGTTCCACGGCTTGATCTGACGTATCCGCCTCGTTGCGCTTTCGTCCACGGTCATATTCAGCTTTACCCATTACCACTACGACATGCGGGTTTGACTTACATGAAAAAACAGATCTCGTTCATCGCACCGGGACAGACGGCCAAAGCACTTATCCTCGTCTATCTGACGTTCTCTGTACCGATCGTGCTGCTCGGCGTGCTCGTCGCGTTCGTGCGCTACGGTTCTGTCGAACTGAGCACGGTGTTCAGCGCGCTGCTGTTGAATGCGATTCTTGGCTTCATCCTGCTGTGGATTGCATGCCACGCATACAACTGGGTTGCGTCGCGATTCGGCGGCATTGAAATCCAGTTGACCGACGCACCGGAAGAAGCCTGATGCGTGCCCCGCTCCGCGCCACTGCCGCCGCGCTCGCGGACGCGGCAGGCGCGGACTGCTGACGCGCACGCGCCGCGCCAGCGTTACTGCTCATTGCTTGTTGCTCATTGCTTGTTGCTTACTGCTCGTCGGGATCGACGCCCGGCAACGCGCCGCCTATCAGACCACTCGCCTCCTCTCCGGGCAACGCCTCGACATCGCGCAGTTTGCGATTCATCACGCGGGTGCGCGTCTCAGCGGCTTCAATAGAACGCGTGACTGTTTCGAGTTGCGCTTTGGTCTTTGCCAGCACGTCGCCGAACTTGCCGAACTCGGTCTTAACCGCGCCGAGCACTTGCCACACTTCACTTGAGCGCCGCTCGATGGCAAGCGTGCGAAAACCCATCTGCAAACTGTTGAGCAACGCCGTCAGCGTAGTGGGGCCGGCAATCGTCACGCGGTAATCGCGTTGCAGCAGATCCGACAAACCTGGCCGACGCAGCACTTCCGCGTAGAGACCCTCGGTGGGCAGGTACAGCAGCGCGAAATCGGTGGTGTGCGGCGGCGACACGTATTTTTCGGCGATGGCGCGTGCCTCTGCGCGAATCCTGGCTTCCAGGGCACGCGACGCTTCTTCCACTGCGGCGGGGTCGGCCCGCTCCTGCGCGTCGATGAGCCGCTCGTAGTCTTCGCGTGGAAACTTGGCGTCGATGGGCAGCCATACCGGAGTGGCCGCACCGCCCGCCTCCACCCGTCCAGGCAGGCGGATAGCGAACTCGACGCGATCCGCGCTCTTGGGCACGGTGGCGACGTTCTTTGCGTATTGGTCGGCGGTGAGCAGTTGTTCGAGCAACGCTTCGAGTTGCACTTCGCCCCAGGTGCCGCGCGTTTTCACGTTCGTCAGAACCTTCTTCAGATCGCCGACGCCGGCCGCGAGCGTCTGCATTTCGCCCAGGCCGCGATGTACCTGTTCGAGGCGGTCCGACACGAGCTTGAACGACTCGCCAAGGCGTTGTTCGAGCGTGGCGTGCAGTTTTTCGTCGACGGTACGGCGCATTTCGTCCAGCTTGCTGGCATTGTTCGCCTCGATGTCCTTCAGCCGCTGTTCGATGGTCGCGCGCACCTCAGCGAAGCGGCGATCGTTCACCTCCGTGAGTTGCCCAAGCTGCAGGCTGAGGGTATCGCCGAACTGCTTGAGCGAGCGTCCCTGTTCGTCACGCGCCTGCTGCGCCTGCTGCTGAAGGCTGTTACGCACCGCGTCCAGTTGCTGCGCGAATCCGTCGATCTTGCCGCCCTGCACAGTCGTCATGCTGCTGAATTGCGCGGCGAGCGTTTGCTGGAAATGCGCGAAGCCGCTGCTCTGCTCTGTACGCGACAGGCGCGCGGTCTCGGTGATGTCATTGCGCAATTGCCGCTCGAGGCGCTCATAGGCATGTGCCTGCGCGTCGGCTGCGGTATCGATGCGATCGCTCAGCATTTCGAACTGCTCGTGCTCATTAGCGCGACCGTGGACTCGCATCAGCAAGACCACGGTAAGCACGAGCGCGACCGCCAGCACCGCGACGGCCGCGACAAGAATCATCGTCATGCACGCGCCCGGCCGATAACTTCGGCATTGATCGGGTTGGGTGGCCGACCGGCGCGCGGACCTTCGCCAAGGCCGGCAATCAGATTGTCCGCGGCGAGATTGGCCATTGCACGGCGCGTCGCCTCGGTTGCGCTCGCAATATGCGGCGTCAACACGATGTTCGGTACGCTCAGCAGATCGGGATTCAGATTCGGCTCGCCCTCGAAGACGTCGAGGCCGGCGGCGGCGATCTGCCCGGAGCGCAGCGCCTCGACGAGCGCTGCGTCGTCGACGATGCCGCCGCGCGCGATATTGGTCAGCGTCGCAGTGGGCTTCATCAGCGCGAGTTCGGCAGCGCCGATCGTGTGATGATTCTCCTTTGTATAGGGCAGCACGAGCACGACATGATCGGCGCGCCGCAGCAGGTCCTGCTTCGACACATATTCGGCATTCAGTTCGGCTTCGATCTCGGGCGCGACCCGGGAGCGGTTGTGATAAATGACCTGCATGTTGAAGCCCTTCGCGCGCCGTGCGAGCGCCTGGCCGATCCGGCCCATGCCGATCACGCCCAGCGTGGAGCCGTGGATATCGCCACCGAGAAAGCCGTCGTACGCCCACTTCTGCCACTTGCCCGCGCGCAGCCAGTGCTCTGATTCCGCAATGCGCCGAGCCGCAGCCATCATCAACGCCCAGCCAAAGTCCGCGGTCGACTCGTTCAACACGTCCGGCGTATTCGTGCCGAGCACGTTGGCTGCGTTGAACGCCGCCATGTCGAAGTTGTTGTAACCCACCGCCATATTCGACACCACGCGAAGGCGCGGCGCGGCCGCGAGAACCTCCGCGCCGACAGGATCGCCCGCGGTCAGTGCGCCGTCCTTGTCAACGAGACGGCGCTTCAGTTCTTCCGCGGACAGCACGTCGCCCTGGTTCCAGTCGACGTCGAAATATTGTTTGAGCCGTTCGATCACATCGGGAAAAATCGGACGGGCGACGAGGATCTTCTGCATTGCAATTCTCCGTATAGCGTGTCGAGTTCGACGGCCTCGGCTTCAGACTCGGTGTCAGAAAAACAGCCAACCGGTGACAAGAAAAAGCGGCAGCAACACCGCACCGGACCACCCCAGATAAGCGAAAAAGCTCGGCATGCGAACACCGCGCGACTCTGCAATCGCCTTTACCATGAAGTTGGGCGCATTGCCGATATAACTGTTCGCGCCCATGAACACCGCGCCCGCCGAAATCGCAGCGAGCGTGGTGGCGCCGGTTGTCATGAGCGACGAAGCATCGCCGCCGGCCAGGTTGAAAAACACCAGGTACGTCGGCGCGTTGTCCAGAAACGAAGATAGCAGGCCCGTCGCCCAGAAGTACATCGCGTCGTGCGGTCGTCCTGCGGAATCGTTGACGAGATGAACCACGCCGGCAAACGCACCCGCTTCGCCCGCGCGCAGTATCGTGATGACGGGTGCAATCGTCACGAAGATGCCCGCGAACAACTTGGCCACCTCTTCGATCGGCGCCCAATTGAAGTCGTTGCCCTTGCGAGCCGCACGCGGCGTCAATGCGAGTGAAAGCAACATGACGACGACGAGCGCGACATCGCGTACGGCGTTCTGCAAATCTACATGGGTTCCGAGCACATCGAAACTGACGCCGGGTTTCCACAGCCCGCTCATCAGAACGAGCCCGATAACCGCGCCAAGTAGCAGGAAATTCACCTTGCCGTCGATGCCGAGCGGCGAGTCGGGCGTAGGGTCAAAAAAACGCGAACGCTCTTCTTCACGCTGATGGAAATAGTGCGAGTCGAGGAAATAGAACGCTGTTAGGAGCACACCGCAAACGAACAACATGGGCAGCGCGAGATGCGTGGTGGTCCAGAAAAAGTCGACACCCTGCAGGAAGCCCAGGAAGAGCGGCGGGTCGCCCAGCGGCGAGAGCGAGCCGCCCGCATTCGCGACCAGGAAAATGAAGAACACGACCACGTGCACCACATGCCGGCGATTGTCATTCGCGCGCAGCAACGGACGGATGAGCAGCATCGCCGCGCCGGTCGTGCCCATCACGCTCGCGAGCAACGTGCCGAGCGCGAGAATCGTTGTGTTCAGGCGCGGCGTGCCGTGCAGATTGCCGCGCACGCAGATGCCGCCAGCAACCGTGTAAAGCGCTGCCAGCAACACGATGAAGGGAATGTATTCTTCGAGCAACGCATGCACTAGCGTGCCTAATGCGATGCCCCAACCGAATGCAAACGCGAACGGCACGAGAAACACCAGCGCCCACGCCGCCGCAATCTTGCCAAAATGGTGATGCCAGAAAGCCGGTGCGACGAGAGGAAAGAGGGCAATCGAGAGCAGCATGCCCGCAAACGGCAATCCCCAGAGCGAGGAAAGCGAAGCGCCTTCGAGTGTGGCGGCGCAGGCCAGTTGGGGCCAGCTCGTCAGCGTCAGTGCAGCCACGAGCACCATGCACGTCGGCACGGCACGTCTAGTCATATGCTGGAGGTCCTTCTTTGTTGAAATGACTTGAACACCGCGGACAGTTACGCGCGCGTGAAGACAAGCGTGGTTTTCACTCAGGCGCCGAGTACGACGATCACATGCACGCGATACGGCCCATGAGCGCCGAGCACGATGGTCTGTTCGATATCCCCGGTGCGCGAAGGTCCAGAGATGAAGTTGACCGCACGTGGAAGCTCGCCCCGCTCGCTGCGGATCAATGCGAACGCTTCTTCGTGTCCCGCCACGATGCGCGAAGCCGGCACGATTGCGATATGCGTTTCCGGCAGCAGACCGGCTGATGCATAAGTGTCCGGGCCGGACAGCAACACCAGCGAGCCCGTTTCGGCAGTCGCACAAAAGCAGCCGGTCAGGCCCACTACGTCACCGTCTTTCGGCTTGCGAAATTCAACTGTGAGGCCTGCGTCGTTCCAGCGCAGATCCTGCAGCGTGCCCCAAGCAATGGCTTGCAACGGCAACGAGTGATCTGCGAGATAGCGATACGCCGCGGCCGGCACGTCGCTGAGCGACGCTACCGTGTCGACGGTGGTCGCCATTTTCTGCGCTTCTTCAATGAACCGCCCGGTCAGGTCCGCAGGCATATCCGGGCGCGGGCCAGACGGATGGCGCGCCAGATAGTCCGCCGCCGCTTCCCGCTCGGACGGGGACGGCTCCGGTTCCCGGCCTTGCGCCGCGCGGATGCGCGCCAGAATGTTGCGGCGGGCAATCGATGTGTCCATATGCGAAAGTCCTCGTGTCGATAGCCGTGCGATATGTCGGAATTATACCGGCCACCCTCCGCGCGAACACCCTGGCCGAACGGCATAGGAACTCTTCAGACGCGCGGGAACACGCGTGCGCAAGCCGTTAATTCGCGGACTCTTCCTCAGGCTGCGCGATGCCGAAAACCTGCCGCAAATACGCGAGATACGCCTTGTCCTCGCACATGTTCTTGCCCGGCGAATCCGACAGCTTCGCCACGGGCTGCCCGTTGCAGCGAACCATCTTGATCACGATCTGCAGCGGGTTGTAGCCGAGGTCGTTGGTGAGATTCGTGCCCACGCCGAATGCGAGCTTGCAACGTCCGCGGAAGCGCTCGTAGAGCTGCAGCACCTTGGGAATATCGAGCGCGTCGGAGAACACCAGAATCTTCGTGCGCGGATCGCAACGGTTCGCCTCGTAGTGCTGGAGCAGGCGCTCGCCCCAATCGAACGGGTCGCCCGAATCGTGGCGCGCGCCGTCGAACAGCTTGCAGAAGTACATGTCGAAGTCGCGCAGAAACGCCTGCATGCCATAAACATCCGACAGTGCAATGCCCAGGTCGCCGCGATATTCCTTCGCCCACATTTCGAAGCCGAAGATCTGCGAATCGCGCAGCCGCGGGCCGAGCGCCTGGCACGCCTGCAGATACTCGTGCGCCATGGTGCCGAGCGGCGTCAGGCTGTGCTTCATTGCGTAAAACACGTTGCTCGTGCCGGCGAACTGCTCGCCAAGGCCGTCTTTCAGCGTGAGGATCACTTCTTCGTGCCATTGCTTCGAAAAGCGGCGACGCGTGCCGTAGTCGGCAATCTTGCAGTCGGCAAATTCCGGCCGCGCGCCCAGAAGTTTCATCTTGTCGACCAGGCGCCCGCGGCCTTCGCTGTAGTCCGGTTCCTGCTGCGTATTGCGGAAGTACACCTCGTTGACGATGGCGAGCATCGGGATCTCGAACAGGATCGTGTGCAGCCACGGACCTTTGATCTCAATGTCGATCTCGCCGTTGTTCTTCGGCGACGGCTCGATCGAAATGTACTTCTCGTTCAGATGAAAGAGCGCGAGGAACTCGATGAAGTCGCCCTTAATGAAGCGCATGCGCCGGAGGTAGTCGAGCTCCTCGTCGGTGAAGCGCAACTGGCAGAGCTTGCGCACTTCGTCACGTATCTCGCCGATGTAGGGCACGAGGTCGACGTTCGGCGTGCGGCAACGGAAGCGATACTCGACGTTGGCCGCGGGGAAGTGATGCAGAACCACCTGCATCATCGTGAACTTGTACAGATCGGTGTCGAGCAGCGAAGTAATAATCATGATGGTGCGAACTGGACCGCAGGAAGTACGGAAGGCCTGACTCAACCCATGCATCGGGGCGCCTCGTGCGCGCCGGCTTGACGCATGTTACCCGAATGCGCCGTCATTCAGGCGCGAGCGCGGCCTGCCCTCGCGCCGCCGAGCGTGAACCCGTTACTCTTCGCGCACGCAATAAACTAATCACGAAAACATATAAAAGGCGTTGTGCGATGCTGCATGCGCCTCTTGACGTTACGTTACAATACCGCTTTTGGCGTTTGCGCCTTCCCTGATTCCGCATGCAGGAGCTGCCTGAATGACTCACGTTGTGACCGAAAGCTGCATCAAGTGCCGCTATACCGACTGCGTCGATGTGTGCCCGGTGGACTGCTTTCGCGAAGGTCCCAACTTCCTCGCGATCGACCCCGATGAATGCATCGACTGCGCAGTGTGCGTGGCCGAGTGCCCGGTGAACGCCATTTATGCCGAAGAAGACGTGCCGGGCGACCAGCAGAACTTCATCGAGCTGAATGCCGATCTCGCCAAGAACTGGCCGAGCATCACCAAGACCAAGGCGCCGCTGCCGGAAGCCGACGAGTTCAAGGACGTCAAGGAAAAGCTCGCCCTGCTCGCGCGCTGAGCGTTTGAGAGCCCGTCATACCTCCCGGTAGTTCGGATCAAATTGAGATGAACACAAGGTATTGACAGGCGCCAACGCTGCTTCTACAATTTCGCTTCTCTGCTGTTGTTTTTCTGTTCCTCGATAGCTCAGTCGGTAGAGCGCCGGACTGTTAATCCGTAGGTCCCTGGTTCGAGCCCAGGTCGAGGAGCCAAGAATTGCAAAAGCCCGTTAACCAAGACGGGCTTTTTTATGTAGATCAAGTTGTACTGCTGTTCCTCGATAGCTCAGTCGGTAGAGCGCCGGACTGTTAATCCGTAGGTCCCTGGTTCGAGCCCAGGTCGAGGAGCCAAAATTTTAAAGGCCCGCATCCGTGCGGGCCTTTTTGTTTCTAGTCTTCCTTCAGGGCGAGCACCTCATTCGCGGTCAGCACGTCGCTCCCCTCTCATCAATTCACGGCGGTTTTTCCAAGGCTCGTCTGCCGAGCCATTGCCGAACGTCTCGCCAATCTTCCCGCGGTATACGATGACAGCTTTGCGGCGCACACCGCGCCTCCAACGCTTCCTGCTCAATCCGGCCATCTCATGAAAATCACCACGTTGTAAATCGCGCTTGCAGTCGCCGCCGCCGTCGCTGTGCCGGTCGCGCACGGCGAAGAAGTCGGCAGCGTCAATACGAACTTTCACATCACCGGTTCCGACCGGGTGGTCGTCGAGGCCTACGACGATCCTCTCGTTCAAGGCGTGACCTGTTACGTGTCGCGTGCGCGCACGGGTGGCGTGAAAGGCACGCTCGGCATCGCGGAAGATCCCACGGAGGCGTCGATCGCCTGCCGTCAGGTCGGAGCAATTCATTTCGCCGGTCCGTTGAAACAGCAAGCCGATGTGTTTTCGGTGAGCATGTCGCTAATCTTCAAGGCGTTGCATGTGGTGCGCGTGGTCGACACAAAACGCAACGCGCTCGTGTATCTCACCTACAGCGACCGGGTCGTCAGCGGCAGCGCGAAAAACAGTGTGAGCGCCGTGCCGATGCCGGCCGGCACCACCATCCCTGTGAAGTGACCAACCGCGGGTCAGCGCGGGCGACGTCCTACGAAAAAGCGCACGGCGCGCGCCGCCGAACGAAGCGCGCCGTCATGCCCGCAGCCGTCGCTCCGCGCTAAACTGACTGGCTGTGCGAGAGCCATGCAATGACCGCCGTCCATCGTTTCCAGAATTCAGCCCGTTACTGGCGCACGCCGCTTCTGCCCGGTGCGGACCTGCTCACCGCTGAATATCACGACCACGAGTTCGCACCGCACTGGCACGATGCGTACACGATTCCCGTGATCGTCGCGGGCGCCGAAGGCTATCGGTATCGCGGTTCGGACTATGTCGCCGAAGCCGGAGGCGTGCCGATTATCAATCCCGGCGAACTCCACACCGGTTCGAAGGCAGTCGAAGCAGGCTGGCGCTATCGCGTAACGTACGCGCCGGTGCAGTTCATCCACGAACTCGCTGATCAGATCGCCGGCAAGCCGCAGCCTTTGCCGTGGTTTGCACCCGGCGTGATCCACGATCCCGACCTCGCCGTGCGGCTCGCGAACGCGCACCGCATGCTCGAAGCGGGCAGCGACGCGCTGGCGGCGGAAGCCGCCATGCTCGACGCGCTCTCCACGCTGCTCGTGCGTTATTCGCAGACGCTGCCCGAGCCTTCGCGCATGGCCGCCGACGACACCCGCGTCGCCGTCATGAAAGAACGTCTGGCAGGCGACCTGCTCGAACCCGTCACGCTCGCCGACGTGGCGCAGGCGGCCGGACTCTCGCCATTTCACGCCGCGCGCCTTTTCAACCGCGCGACGGGTCTGCCGCCCCACGCCTGGCGCAATCAGGTGCGCCTGCAGCGCGCGCTTGCACCGTTGCGGGCAGGTGTCCCGGTAACAGACGTGGCGGCCGCCAGCGGCTTTACCGATCAGAGCCATTTCACGCGGCACTTCCGGCGCATGTTCGGCGTGCCGCCCGGACGCTGGCAGGGACAGTGATCGTCCGCAAGAACGTACAAGCCCGGCTCTGCCTGCCCCGTTATGCTTCCCGACTCAAAGGAGGCAAGTTTTGACCCACTCAGTCCGTTTGAAAGAAGTCACTGCGGGCGCGCGCGACATCATCCCAATGATGGTCGGCTCGGCGCCTTTCGGCGTCATTTTCGGCACGCTCGTCGCGTCCGGGCCGCTGCACCTGTGGCACGGCCAGTTGATGTCGCTCATCGTTTTCGCGGGCTCCGCGCAATTTATCGCGCTTGGGCTGATCGCGGGCCATGCGAGCTTCGCGGTGATCTGGGCCACCACGCTCGTGGTCAATCTGCGGCATGTTCTGTATAGCGCGACACTCGCGCCGCACGTCGCGCATCTTCCGGCGCGCTGGCGCTGGGCCCTCGGCGCGCTGCTCACGGACGAAGTATTCGCAGTCGCGTGGGAGCACTATCGGAATCGCGAGCCGGGCACCGTGGGTCCGCACTATTTCTTCGGCGCCGGTCTCGCGATGTATCTGAACTGGCAGCTGTGGACAGTCGCCGGCCTGCTGTTCGGCGCTGCCTTCCCTGGACTTCAATCGCTCGGACTCGACTTCGCGATGGTCGCCACTTTCATCGCGATCGTCGTGCCGCAACTCACCGCGTTGCGCTACATTGCGGCTGCGGTCACCGCGGGCACGCTGGCCTTCTTCTGGCAAGCGTGGCCGTACAAGCTCGGACTGCTCGCCGCCGTTTTCGCGGGCGTCGTGGTCGGCGTACTGCTTTCCACGCCGGGCTTCGGCTTGCGGCGTGCGCGCCGGTCGGCGGAGGGATCGCGATGAACTACGTCGTTTTGATACTCGGCATGGCGCTCATCACGTGGGTGATCCGCGCCGCCGTCTTCGTGCTCGGCGACCGGCTGGTATTTCCGCCTCTGGTGCGCACGGCGCTTGGCTTCGTGCCGGTCACCGTGCTGACGGCGATCATCGTGCCGATGGCGGTCTCGCCGCATGGCGCCGACACCGGTGCCGAACTGACGTGGCGCAATCCGCAACTGGTCGGCGCACTGGCCGCTGTAATCGTGAGCGCGCTGACGCGGCGGCCGCTCGTAACCATCGCCGTGGGCCTCACGGTGTTTTTCGTCTGGCAAGGCGTGGTGCTGCGATAACGCACGTGCGCTCCGGCACGTAAGGGCTCACTCACGCGGAAGCCGCCGGTGGCGGGGCTTCCGCCTTCAACGTCGGCTCCGGACGAGCGTCGCATTACCGTCCAGGCAGTGCGGCAAAGCCTGCCTCATATCCGATAAAACCCTTAAGTTTCCCGTTGATCCGCCGATATGCAGTCGAGGTCCGCTCGTCGGGATACATCCCGTCAGACGCGGCAACAGGCAGGAATCAAACGCGCAGCCATTGCACGTCCAGTCTTCCGGGTCCGCTTGCGACCGGACGAACACGACGAGGCCGCGCGGCAGGACCAAACGGGATAGACACATGGGTCAAATTACCCTCACGCTCAAAGACGAGACCATTGCGACGCTGCGCAAGGATTTCGATGCATTTCTGCGCGTATCGCTGAAGCTCGATCCGCAGTTCGCGACGCCTTCGTTCGAGGACTTTTTGCGAGCGAAGCTGCTCGACAACATGGTGCCGCTGACCGAGCACGCCGTTCAGCGGATGTTGCAGGGCGGCCAGTATGCATGGGCGAAACGCACGTTGGACAAGGAGTTTCCTGACGTCGTCGCGATTCTGATGCGGCAGGCCGGGGAATTCGGTTTCGGCTTTGCAGCGCGCTCGGAGTGGACGCCGGAAGAGTTGGCCAAGCAATGCCGCGACTGGGCGGCGGCGATCGTCAAGGAAGCCGAAGGCGACGCGGTGCTGGTCGACCCGCTCTCGGCACAGATCAAGAGCGCAGTGCAGGATATCCAGGCGCTCGAGGAAATCATGCAGACGCCGGCATGGCGGCTCGTGGAATCGCTGCGTCAGCGTGTTTATGAAGCGAAGGTGGCGTGCGAAACGAGCGTGGGCAGCACCGCCCGCGAAAAGCTGGGCGAACTGCGCGGCCTGCTGCGGCTCGGCATTTCGCACGGCTCGTTCCAGAAGCAGGAAGCGCAACAGATCATGGAATATCTGCGCCTGCTGAAGCCGGAAATCTTCGTCGAAGAACCGTACGACGTGTTTTCGCGGATGGCGGCGTGGCTGCGCAACTTCTTCGTGCCGCCGCGCCCCGCCCCGCAACAGCAGCAACGGCAGTCGCGCTAATTCGGCCCAGCGTCTGCCCACCAGCAGCAGCTAGCGTGTAAAGCACGTTGCCTGCTGCCGAAAGCGATCCAGAGAGCCCTCCGGGAAGCTCCCGCACGGCGACAGCCCGTGCGGCATCGAGCCCCGCCTCGCCGCCCACCTGAGCCCCGCTCAGTCCCACATCTTCCTGAGCCTTGCTCCGATTTCGATCTTTGCCTGCGCCGCCGCGGCAAGCCCCGCGGCCGTCGGCGCACTGGGCACCGGCACGCGGGGCCATGCGTACGCGTCGAACAAGGGCATCAGGTGCGCAGGGATAAAGCGCGTGCGCGACGCCCACACGTGACGATCGCCCATATGCGTCTGGTTGTGCACGTAAAAGCGCTGCGGCACGACGATATGCAGGTCTTCCTTTGCGCGCGTCATCGCCACGTAAAGCAGACGGCGTTCTTCGTCGATTTCCTCTTCGCTGCCGGTGCCCAGATCGGACGGAATGCAGCCGTCGACCCCGTTCAGCACGAACACGTTGCGCCATTCCTGTCCCTTTGCCGAATGGATGGTGGACAGGATCAGATAGTCTTCGTCGATGAGCGGCACGCCCGATTCGTCGCTCGTGGCATCGGGCGGATCGAGCGTCAGCTCCGTCAGAAAGCGCTCACGCGACGCATACGTGCCCGCAATGCTTTCCATCTGCAACACGTCGGCATGACGGATTGCGGCGTCTTCATGATTGCGCTCCAGATGCGGCTCGTACCAGCGCCTCACCATCTCGAACTCCGCAGGCCATGGCGTCTGCCGCCCATACACGCTCGACATCAGCCTGACGAAGGGATGCCAGTCCTCCTGCGCGCGAGGCGGCGGCGCGAACGCGGCGAGCGCGCCGCCCGCGGTGTCGGCGGGATTGCCCACGCCGGCTCGCGCGACGATCTCGTCGAGCACTCTCGCAGCCGTGGCCGGCCCCACGCCGGGCAATAACTGTACGACGCGAAAACCGGCCACCCGGTCGCGCGGATTCTCCGCCCAACGCAGCACCGCCAGTACGTCTTTGACGTGCACGGAATCGAGGAACTTCAGGCCGCCGAACTTCACGAACGGAATGTTGCGGCGCGTGAGTTCGATCTCGAGCGCCGCGCTGTGATGCGCGGCGCGAAACAGCACCGCCTGCGACTTCAGTGTCATGCCCTGCTCGCGCGCTTCCAGCACCTGCTCGACGATATAGCGAGCCTGGTCGGCCTCGTCGGCGACGGTGACGAGCCGGGGCCGTTGCGCCGACGACTTGTCGGTCCACAGGTTCTTCGTATAACGCTCGCTGGCCAGTTCGATCACCGCGTTCGACGCGGCAAGAATCGGCTCGGTCGAGCGGTAATTGCGTTCGAGCGTGACCTGAACCGCCGGCGGATCGAAATGCGCCGGGAAATCGAGAATGTTGCGCACGGTGGCGCCGCGAAACGAATAGATCGACTGCGCGTCGTCGCCGACCACGGTCAGGCCGCGTCCGTCCGGCTTCAGCGCGAGCAGAATCGACGCCTGCAGCCGGTTGGTGTCCTGATATTCGTCGACCAGCACGTGATCGAAGCGCGCCGACAGATCCGCGGCAATTGCCGGCTCCGCAGCCATATGCGACCAGTAAAGCAGCAGGTCGTCGTAATCGAGCACGCTCTGCTTCTGCTTCGCGTCGACGTAGGCGGCGAACAGCATGCGCAGATCGGCTTCCCACTCGCGGCACCACGGGAACGCGCTGTCGAGCACCTGCCCGAGCGACGCACCGGTGTTCACGACGCGCGAGTAAATCGCGAAACAGGTTCCCTTAGCCGGAAAGCGCCGTTCTTTCGCCGACAAACCCAGTTCATGCCGCACCAGATTCATCAGGTCGGCGGAATCCTCACGGTCGTTGATCGTGAAGGCCGGTGCAAGACCGATCAGTTCTGCATATTCGCGCAAAAGCCGCGCGCCGACGCTATGGAACGTGCCCGCCCATGTCAGCCCTTGCGCGAGCGCGGCGCGCGTGCCGAGCGCCGTCGTGGCAATGCGTGTGACGCGGCGTGTCATTTCCAGCGCCGCGCGACGCGAAAATGTCAGAAGCAGGATTCTGCGCGGATCGGCACCCTTCACCATCAGATTGGCCACACGGTGCGCAAGCGTGCTGGTCTTGCCGGAGCCCGCGCCCGCAATGACCAGCAAGGCGCCCGGCGGTGAATGAGGCGTATCGGTGCCGAATTCGACGGCCTCGCGCTGCGCGTCGTTCAGCTTCGCAAGCCAGGCGGCGGTATCGGACGGCGACGGCGTTTCTGCGACGGAAAGCACGGTGTTTTAAGGGCGTTGGATGGATCGGGAACGGCGACGCATACTGTATATCCATACAACCCGCGCGCACAAGCGCCCTTTTTTAGCGTGGCTGCTGCGCAGTCACGCGCACGCCGCCCCGCACGCCTACGAGCCGAACAAAAGCAACGGCCCGTGTGCTTTACGCAAACGGGCCGTTTCGTTGAGCAAGTCGCACCTGCTCATCAGGAAGCAGGAACCTACTGCTTCTTCGCGTCCTTCAGAGTGGCCTCGGCGTGCGCCTTGTCGGCGTCGGCTTGGGCTTCGGTCTTTTCCTTGTCGGCCTTGGCTTGCGCGACAGCCGCCTTCTTGTCTGCCTTGGCTTGCTGCTTCGCCGCCTTCTGATCGGCGTGCGTGACCGGCGCCGCGGCCGGATCGCTTGCCTGCGCGAATGCGACCGACGACAGGCAGCCTGCGATCAGCAACGCGCAAAGCCGCGCGGTCGGGGATTTTGCGGAATTAGTAAATCGAGTGTTGCTCATGCGATTCCTCCTTACCAGTCTCATCAGGTCGAGTCGGGTTCGACGCCGCGGGCTAACCTGAGCCCACGGCTCCGCCTGCCATTAGTGCTTAACTTCGCCGCCGTCGGTCTGGGCGCCTGCCTGACTTTGCAGGTTCATCTTCATTTCGTTGTCAGCGGCCTGCTTGTCCGCCTTCTTGTTGATCTTTGCGTCGCGCACCTGCTCCTTGTATTCGGACTTGGCAGCCTTCTGCTGTTCCTTCAGCTCGGCCTTCGACGCCTTCTTCGACGCGCGGTACTCCGCGTTAGCCTTCGCGTTGGCTTCGCGCTTTTGCACCAGCGGATCGGGCGAGCCCGAGGCCGTCAGGCGGGTCGGCGCCGGGGTGACCGGCTGCACGCCTTGGGCGGCAGGAGCGGCCGGCGCGACGTCGGCGCCGGGCGACTGAACCTGTACCTGGGTATTCATGCCCGCAGCCGGTTGAACGGGCTGCGTGGTCTGCGCAACTGCTGCCGTAGCGGCGAATGCGGTCATGGCGGTACCGATCAGGAGCGTACGAATCTGGGTCATGGCAAATTCCTCTCTAGAGTTGTTGTGGCCGGGTCGAGCCGCCCTGCATCGCACTGCGGCGCGCTGAACGACCTCCCGGTCTGCTCATAGCCGAACTAGATCCGGCAAGCTTTCCTACTGAGATGCACTTTACGAGTGAAGTCGTGTTGTGACGACCGGTGTTACGCAACGTTTCACTTTCCGACAAACGGATAACATCTGCTTGCATTTGCTTGCGATGCGTTCACGAAACACCGCGCGAGACAACGCGACTTCTTAGGGGCAAGCTTGTGCTTTATGATGCGAACCCCTTGCCTGAAGGTGCAATGCCCATGCCCAACCTCGATTTCACGCTCACCGGCGACTACGTCGAACTTCACAATCTGCTGAAGATCACGGGGCTGGCGGACAGCGGCGGCTCGGCGAAGATGATGGTGGCGGACGGAGCCGTCACTGTGGACGGCCGCGTCGAGACGCGTAAAACGTGCAAGATCCGCGCAGGACAGGTGGTACTGCTCGGCGACACGCGAATCGCGGTCCACGAAGCCTGACGGCTACTACTCGCGCGGGAACCACGAGATTCCGCAGGAAACTCGCGCACCAAAAATGTGCTTAATCCATCGACTTTGCAGCGGTCACGCAATAAGCTGTTGGTTTCGCTAGACGAACGGCCCTGCTGACATCGCCGACCGTGGGCTTGCCGGGAATCCGGGGCGAGCCGCCTTGATCGGCGTCATCACGAGGCTCGTGAACCGCCATGCGACCGCGAGCCCACGCGTCTCTCGTAGAGCGCGCTTCCGTTGCCTTCGGTGCTTCCAGTGCCGCAGCGGTCGCCAGCGGTCACGGCGTCGTCATTCCGTCAACTTTCACACGCTCCATGACTCAATCCGGCTTCACCCGGGTGGCCACCCGTCCGCCGACCTTGTCCCGCCACGCCGCCGACACCGCGCGGCTCGCCGCGCCGCTCGCCATCGCGCAGCTGTCGCAAATGGCCATGGGCGTCACCGACACGATCCTGCTCGGCTCTCTCGGACCGGACGCGCTCGCGGCCGGCGGCCTGGGCGCCAATCTGTTCTTCGTGGTCGTGACGCTGCTCCAGGGCGTGCTGACGTCGGTCAGCGTGAGCGTTTCGCATGCGCGCGGCGCGCAGGACGAAAGCCGCGTGCCGCACATCTACTGGACCGGTTTTGTGTTGTCGGTGTTGCTGTCGGTGCCGGCGTTTGCCTTGCTGTCGTTCGCGACGCCCATCCTGCTTGCGTTCGGCGAACCGGCGCTGCTCGCGCATAACGTCGGCGAATACGCGGCGGTGCTGCGCTGGGGCGCGCTGGGCAGTCTGATCGGCGTCGGTCTGATGCGCTCTTTCCTGCCGGCGATCGGCGCGGCGCGGCGGCTCCTGTGGGTGTCGCTGGTCAGCGTCGGGGTGAACGGCTTTCTCAACTACGGGCTGATTCACGGCGCGTACGGGCTGCCGCGGCTCGGCTTCCTCGGCTCGGCGGCTGCGACGTCCATCACCGTCTGGCTGACCGCGCTCGTGCTGATGGCACTCTTGCATCTGCGGCCCCGTTATCGCCATTTCGTGGTCGCCACGCGTCCCAACGTCCCGCTGATGGGCGAGCTGTTCGGTATCGGCTGGCCGGTGGCGATCACCTACGGCGTCGAATCGACGCTCTTCCTCGCGACCGGCCTGATGGTCGGGCTGCTCGGCGAGTCCCAACTGGCCGCACATCAGATTGCGCTGAACGTCGCGTCAGTGGCATTCATGGTGCCGCTCGCGATCGGCCAGGCGGCCAATGTGAGAGTCGGCTTCTGGTCCGGCGCCGGGCAGCCGCTCGCCGCGCGTCATGCTGGCTTCGTCGCGCTGGCGCTTGGCGTCGGCTTCATGACGTTGTCGGGAATCGTGCTGATCGCCGCGCCGCATTGGATCGTCGGCCTCTATCTGCACCTGGACGACCCGGCCAATGCGGCGACGGTTACGCTCGCGAGTTCGCTCCTCGGCGTGGCAGCGATTTTTCAGATCGTCGACGGCATGCAAACGGTCGGATCTGGCTGCCTGCGCGGTTTGAAAGACACGCGCATACCAATGATCGCCGCTGCATTCGGCTACTGGGTGATTGGTTTTCCGACCGGCTATACGCTCGCCTTTCATGCCGGGCTGGGTGCTCGCGGTTTGTGGTGGGGCCTCGCGGCCGGACTCGCGAGCGTCGCGCTGCTCATGACGCTGCGCTTCCACAAGCTAAGCTTGCGGCGCGTGCCGGTCGCGGCGGACGCGCCGCCTGCCGCATCGGTTTGAACGCGGGTAACGGACTCGCCGTTTCAGGCACGCCCGCGCTGCGTGACAGGTCCGCTTGCGGACGGGAAAACCGTTAAGGCCCGGCGGCCGGTCTCGCCGCAAAAGGGACAATGGCACAGCGAGCCAACGTCCCGGCAAACCCGTTGCACGCGCAACCATAGAGCCAGCAAGCTGCCGCCCACAACGTTAAAATGCATGACTTCTTCGGTGCGTGTCGCGAACCCGCGTCCATCCACCGAAGCTCCGCTTGCGCGCCTCACAAAGGACCGCGCTGCCGGCAGGTCCACCATCCGCTGACAACCTGCCGTTCGCTTGCGACTCAACTGCAGCAACCGCGACGTACGGCGCGTCCCGCTCACAGGCACTCGCTGCAATCCGTGAGGCGCCGCACCCGGCAGAGCGTCGCCGCTTTCAGCGCTGCGCCCGCTTGCGAACGACCAACCCCGCTTCTCGCCATAAAACATAACCAAGGACCTTGCCCCATGCTTGCCCGCATCACCCGCCTTTTCCCCGTTTGGGCCGTGCTCATTTCGGTTGCAGCGTATTTCTCGCCGGCTTCGTTTACCGGCATCGCTCCGCACGTCACGACGCTTCTGACCATCATCATGCTGGCGATGGGCGTCACGCTGTCCGTCGCCGACTTTCAGCGCGTCTTCACACGGCCCGCGCCGGTGATCGCAGGCATCGTGCTGCATTACCTCGTGATGCCGCTCGCCGCCTGGGTCATCGCGAAAGCCTTGCGCATGCCGCCCGACCTGACCGCCGGCATGGTGCTGGTGGGCAGCGTGGCGAGCGGCACGGCATCGAACGTGATGATCTATCTGGCGCGCGGCGACGTCGCGCTGTCGGTGACGATCAGTGCGTTGTCCACGCTCGTCGGTGTCTTTGCGACGCCGCTTCTCACGCGCCTTTACGTGGATGCGTCGATCGCCGTCGACGTCCACGGCATGTTGATGAGTATCCTGCAAATCGTCGCGCTGCCGATCGTGGTCGGCCTCGTGGTGAATCACCTGTTCGGCAAGACGGTTCGCAAGATCGAGCCGGTGCTGCCGCTGGTTTCGATGGTCGCGATCCTGCTGATCATCGGCGCGGTGGTGGGCGGCACGCAGAAAAGCATTGCGTCCGTCGGCCTCGTGGTGATGCTCGGAGTGGTGCTGCATAACGGCATCGGCCTTCTCGGCGGCTACTGGGGCGGCCGTTTGCTAGGTTTCGACGAAGCCGTTTGCCGCACGCTTGCGATTGAAGTCGGCATGCAGAACTCGGGCCTCGCCGCGACGCTCGGCAAGCTCTACTTCACGCCAATTGCCGCGTTGCCCGGCGCGCTGTTCTCCGTCTGGCACAACCTGTCGGGGTCGCTGCTCGCGGGTTATTGGGCAGGGCGCCCGGCGAAGGGCTCGACGTATGCCGAAGGCGAACGCGGGCTGAACACCGAACGCGTCTGACGGTTTCGAGCCACCGCTCATCGCGGTCCCAGACGCCGCCGGCGTGCCGCGGTGCACAGTCCGGCGGCGCGATTCCCCTTAGAATGGATTTCTCGGCAGCGCGGCTGAAGCATCTGCGCTGCCGTTACGAAAAGCCTGAACAACAAGGGGAAACAGCGTGCAGTTGCATACAGAACAAAAGCAGACCGCGACGCAACGCAAGCGCGCAATCCGCTCCGCCAGACATTTTTTCTTGTTGTGCTGCACGTCGGCATTTCTGACTGCGTGCGCAACCAAACCTCCCGCCACCGCGTTCGACCGCCCGGTCACTCACGCGTTATCACCGACCGAAAACACGCCGCTTCGCGCGGCGCTTGAACCGCTCGAAGCCGCTCATCCGGGGGAATCGGGTTTCCGTGTGCTATCGAGCGGCACGGACGCACTGCAGATGCGCATCGCGCTCGCCCGCGCGGCGACGAAAACGCTCGACATGCAGTACTACATCGCGAACGAGGACACCACCGGCAAGCTGCTGCTCGGCGCCGCGCTGTACGCGGCGGATCACGGCGTGCGCGTGCGCATGCTGGTCGACGACCTGAACTTCAAGGACATCGACCGCATCATGGCGGGGCTCAACTCGCACAGCAACATCGAGATTCGCGTCTTCAATCCGTTCGGTAGCGCGCGTGAAGGCGTGTTCGAGCGCACCACGAATGTCTTCACGCAGATCGGCCACTTCACGCGCCGCATGCACAACAAGGCGATGATCGCAGACAACCAGTTGGCGATTGTCGGCGGCCGCAATCTCGGCGACGAATACTTTAACGCGAGCGAAGTCCTGCAGTTTCGCGACATCGACGTGCTCGCCGCCGGCCCGATCACCGCCGATGTCTCGGCGAGCTTCGACGACTACTGGAACAGCAGCGTCGCGTATCCGCTCGGCGTGCTGAACAAGCAGAAATTCGATCGCGAAGAACTCGATCAGACACGCGACGACCTGCGCAAGCACTGGCGCACCAACGCCGATCCATACAACGCGAAGCCCTTGAACGCGACGCCGCTCGCCACGCAGATTGCGGGCAAGCAACTCGGCCTGACCTGGGCTCAAGCGGAGTTCGAGGCGGATCAGCCGGAGAAGATCGAGAGCCCGTCGCCCGACTACGTCAGTCCACCGATGAAGCGGCTCGGCGAGCTCATGAAGGACGCGCACAAGGATTTCCTCGTCGTGTCGCCCTACTTCGTTCCGCACGACGCCGGCGTGACGGCGCTCGGCGCACTCACGCAACGGGGCGTGCGCGTAGCGATCCTGACGAATTCGCTCGCCGCCACCGACGCGGTCGCGGTGCAAGCGGGCTACAGTCCGTTTCGAGTGCCGCTGCTGCAACAGGGCGTCGAGTTATACGAGTTCAAGCCGCGCCAGGATACGCCCACGGCGGGAATCGCCGGGTCGCGTTCGCGCGCGAGTCTGCATGCGAAGACTTACGTGATCGACCGCCGGATTCTGGTGATCGGCTCGATGAACCTCGATCCGCGCTCGGCGCATCTGAATACCGAACTCGCACTCGTGATCCACAGCCCGGAACTGGCTGCGCAGGTCGCCGACATTTTCGCCACCGCCACGGCGCCTGAGCGAAGCTACCGCGTGACGCTCGCCGACGGCGCGCAGCTCGCCTATCTTCGTTCGATCGGCGCGCCGCTGTCCCCGCTGGTGTGGACCGATGTCGAAGACGGCACGCGCCGCACCTACATTTTCGACCCGCAGGCAGGGTTATACCGGAACGCGCTAACGGGGCTATTCTCCCTATTGCCGGTCAACGCAGAACTTTAAAAGCGGAGCTCAACCATGACTGAAGACGTACGAATGGAGCGCGATACGTTCGGTGAAATCGCTGTGCCGAACGCTCATTTGTGGGGCGCGCAGACGCAGCGCTCGCTGCAGAATTTCCGCATTTCCACCGAGAAGCAATCGCCCGAATTGATCACCGCGCTCGCCGTGATCAAGCGCGCCGCCGCCGAGGTGAACCTGGGCCTCGGCGTGCTGGACGAGACGAAGGCGCACGCGATCATGCAGGCAGCCGACGAGATCATCGCAGGCAAGCATCCGGACGAGTTTCCGCTCGCGGTCTGGCAAACCGGCTCCGGCACGCAGACCAACATGAACCTGAACGAAGTGATCGCGAATCGCGCGAGCGAGCTGCTCGGCGGCGAGCGCGGTGAAGCGCGCAAAGTGCATCCGAACGACGACGTGAATCGCGGCCAGTCGTCGAACGACGTCTTCCCCACGGCCATGCACGTGGCCGCCGCGCATGGCATCGTCAAGCATCTGCTGCCTGCGCTCAAGACGTTGCGCGACACGCTCGACGGGAAGGCGAAGGCGTTTGCCGGCATCGTCAAGATCGGCCGCACGCACTTGCAGGACGCAACGCCGCTCACGCTCGGTCAGGAGTTCTCCGGCTATGTCGCGCAGCTCGACCACGGCATCCGCCATGTTGAATCGACGTTGCCGCATCTGTATGAACTCGCGCAGGGCGGCACGGCTGTCGGCACCGGTTTGAATGCGCATCCGCAGTTCGCCGGCAAGGTCGCGGCTGCCATCGCGAAGCTCACCGGCGTGCCGTTCGTGTCCGCGCCCAACAAATTCGAGGTAATGGCCGCAGCCGATGCGCTCGTTTTCGCGCACGGCGCGCTGAAAACGGTGGCCGCGAGTCTGAACAAGATCGCCAACGACATCCGCTGGCTCGCGAGCGGTCCGCGCTGCGGCTTGGGCGAACTGTCGATTCCGGAGAACGAACCGGGCAGCTCGATCATGCCGGGCAAGGTCAATCCCACGCAGTCCGAAGCCTTGACGATGCTGTGCGCGCAAGTGTTCGGCAATGACGTCGCGGTGAACATAGGAGGGGCGAGCGGCAACTTCGAATTGAACGTATTCCGGCCAATGATCGCGCACAACGTGTTGCAATCCATCCGCCTGCTGAGCGACGGCGCCCTGAGTTTCAACGACAACTGCGCAGTCGGCATCGAGCCGAATCGCGAGCGGATCGACGCGCTGCTCAACGAATCGCTGATGCTCGTGACGGCGCTCAATCCGCACATCGGCTACGACAAGGCCGCGCAGATCGCGAAGAAGGCGCACAAGGAGGGCACCACGCTGAAGGCCGCGGCGCTCGCGCTCGGCTATGTCACTGAGCAGCAGTTCGACGAATGGGTGCGGCCGGGCGATATGGTGGGCCATTCGGCGCCTTGATTGGCGCCTGCCCGCTCCCACGCTTGACGCGCTGGGCGACTCGCGGTGAGTCGCCCGGTTTGATTCGATGCGGGTTTGATTCAGATTAGCCCGGGACGGAAACGCGGGCGCTTAGGCGGCAAAGGATCGCCGCCTGAAGTTTTGCCGGCGCCCGAGTGACCGCCGGCAAGCGTCGTTCAAACCTTGCCCTGCGCCACTTCTTCCGGCTTCAGCTCGACGATCGCGTCGAGCGCTTCCTTCACGTCCATCGCGTACTTCGCGAGGCGCTTCTGCTCGTCGGTTTCCGGCACGAACGACGGCACCTGCACCGGGTGTCCGTTTTCATTGACCGCGACCATCACGACGAGACAATCCGTGGTTTGCAGCAACTCCCCGCCCTTCGGGTCGCCAGCCTGCACCGACACATGGATGTGCATGCTGGTGCGTCCTGTCGCCACCACGCGCGCGCGCAATTCGACGAGGTTGCCTACCAGAATCGGTCGACGGAAACGGATATTGCCGACGCTGACCGTCACGCAATAACGCCCCGACCACACCGCCGCGCACGCATACGCGGTTTCGTCGATCCACTTCATCAGCGCGCCGCCGTGCACCTTGCCGCCGAAGTTGACCGAGCTGGGTTCGGCGAGAAAGCGGAACGTGGTTTCGGAACGTTCCAGCGGCGCTGAGAGATGGCTACTCATCTTGACTCCGGTCAATCGGATGCATTGAAAGGAGGCGATTATACGAGCGCAATATTGACAGCGTGGCCACTTATCGGGCGGAAATGCGTGCAACGTCCATGCGCGCAGCCGGTTTCGGCGCGCAATCCGATCGGCCGGTTCATCGCTGTGGCCGCTGCAAGCTCGTACGGTGCCGCGGCGCCGGCCTGTTCTCCGGCTCGAACGTCGCTTCGCGCGCAGTCGTTCAGCGCACGTCGTCGCCTGCGCGGGCGGGCGCCTCGCGATGGTTCGCCGACGCAGGCGCGGTCGCGGACATGAACCGTTCACGATACTCGAGTGGGAGCACGCCGAAGCGCCGCACGAACGCGCGCCGCAGGTTCTGCTCGCTGCCGAAACCGCAATCGAGCGCGATGCGCTTGAGCGGCCGGCGCGATTCGGCGAGTGCCCGCGAAGCCGCTTCGAGGCGCAATGCGGACACGGTTTTCGCCGGCGTGCGCCCGACCTCGTCGACATAGCGGCGCGCGAAGGTCCGCGGCGTCATCCGTGCGTGCTCGGCGAGGCGCTCGACCGTGAGGTCCTCGCGCAAATGGGCGACCATCCAGCTATGCAAGGCCTCGAACGGCCCTCCCGCCGACGCCTGCGCCGCGAGCGCCGCGCTGAATTGCGACTGCCCGCCGGGCCGCTTCATGAAGACGACGAGGCGCCGCGCGGCTTCCATCGCGACGGCGTGACCGAGGTCTTCTTCGATCAGCGCAAGCGCGAGATCGATGCCCGCCGTCACGCCCGCGGACGTCCAGACCACGCGTTCGCCGTCACCTCGTGCCCCGTCCGGGCCTGCGTCGCGGATAAAGATCGGATCGGCATCGACATGAACATTGGGAAAGCGGCGCGCGAGATGCGGCGCATCGCGCCAGTGTGTGGTCGCGCGGCGGCCGTCCAGCAGACCGGCCGCCGCCAGATAGAACGCGCCCGTGCAGACCGAGCACACGCGCCGCGCGCGCGGCGCATTGCGCCTGATCCACGCGACGAGTTCCGGCTGCAGCGTGCAATGCTGATCGACCGGAACGCCGGGGACGATCAGCGTGTCGATCGGCTCGGCGTCCAGTGAATCGAGTCGTTCGGTCACGACTGGCAGGCCCGGAAAAGTCTGCAAGACGCCGCCGTCGATCGAGGCGACTGTCGTGCGATAGGCGACCGGACGTGCGGGCGAGTGCGTCGATGCGGGCACGGACGCATCCGCGTGCGTGGACGGGTTCGCCCGCCCACCGCCATCGCTCGCACCCTGCGCAGCGGCTATCGTCAGTTCGGCGCGCCAGAATGCTTCCAGCGGGCCGCACGCGTCGAGCAGGACCAGATCGGGTGCGACGGCAAATACGATATGACGCACGCTCATCACGCGACCCCTCCCATCGCGCGCCGTCTGGACGACCGCGCATAGGCGAGCGTGGCGAGCGCCGCTGCGGCAAGCAGCGGAAAGATCGCCGCATTGATCGTCGCCCAGCCGAAGCGCGCCAGCAGTTGCCCCGCGAATAGCGAACCGAGCGCGGAGAACGCGAACGTCGTGAATTCGCTGGTCGCCTGCGTCTTCGCCCGTTCCGACGGCCTGTACGACTGCGCGAGCAGCGTGGAGCCGCCCACGAACATGAAGTTCCAGCCCACGCCGAGACACGCGAGCGCGGCGTAAAAGTGCGGCAGATCGGTCGAACGCAATGCGAACACACCGCATAGTGCCGAGAGCGCAATGCCCGCGCCGATCACCGGCAGCACGCCGAAACGCTTGATGAGCCGCGCGGAAAACAGAGACGGTGCAAACATGCCGACCAGATGCCACTGGATGATCGACGCGCCGTCGCCGATGCTGTGCCCGCACGCGACCGCCGCGATCGGCGTGGCGGTCATGACGAACGTCATCACGGCATAGCCGAGCGCGTTGTTCGCGAGCGCCGCGGCGAAGATCGGTTGCCGCACGATCTCCGCGAGCGGCCGTGCGGCGTCGTGGGTACTGGCCACGGCCGGCGCAGGCGCCATGTCGCGATAAAGCAGCATCAACAGGACAATCGACGCGAGTCCGAGTCCGGTGACGAGCGCGTAAGAGCCCGCGAACGTCACCGGCGCGAGCCAGTCTTTGCTCCACGCGGCGAGAAGCGGGCCGCAGACGGCCGCGACCACGCCGCCCGTGAGAACCGTCGAAATTGCGCGACTCTTGGCTTCGAGACCGACTGCGTCTGCGGCGGCGAGCCGGTAGTACTGCGCAAACGCCTGGAATACGCCGACCGTCGCGGTCCCCGCGCAAAAAGCCCAGAAGTCGTGATGAAAGATCGCCCACACCGAAACAGCGCCGCCCAGCGCGCCGACGCTCGCGCCCAGCACAAAACCCGCGCGACGGCCGATGCGCGCCATCAGAAACGACGCGAAGATCGTCGTGAGCGCCGCAGCCACCGTGATCAGCGAGAAAGGCAGCGTGGCTAGCGCCTTGTCGTCGGCGAGCGTGTAGCCAACGAGGCCCGTCAGCGTGAGATCGATCGACACCGACGAGGTGTATAACGCCTGGCACACAGCCAGCACACGCGCGTCACGGCGTCCATGCGGGCCGGAGCCGCGCGGATCCGCGGAAACGGCAGTGAAGGCAGAAGCGGCGGCGGATCGAGAAGACGAAGCTGGTGCGGCAGGCGGCATGGATCGGTCCCGGCGGCGAAGGTGGTCGAAGTGGCAGGAGCGGCACAAGCGGCCCTCACACGCCGCCACGGCCTTAAGTCGCCTGACTGGCCTGACTGAGCTGAGCGCCGAGTGCTCACTTCGCGAAAACCACATCGTCACATGACTGCGCGTGGCAGCAATGACAACGATCTATCAGTTTCTGCCAATTCGATGCTTGCCGAAAGGGGCAACGAGACCGACGACGCCTTTATTTGCGGAAGGTGATGCCTTCGTCGATCGTGCCGTACATGGTGACGCTGCCGGTACCCGCGCCCGCTGCCGAGCCGGAGCCGCCTTGAGCACAGGCGCCCAGCAATACGATGCAAACGACAACGGCCAGAACTGTTTTCATGACTGCGTATCCTGCAAAGACAGGCTCCGATTCTAGCCTGGCGCTTCAGGCGCATACGCCGCGCTGCAATCGACGGTTCACGCCAGGCTGAAACATCGAATGCATTTGCCCGGTAAAGTCGCTGCATCGTACGTTGCGCCCCGCGCATCGAAGACCGACAGATACGGAGACGCGTCATGCCCGCCAGCCTCGCAGACGAACACAATCATTTTCCCGGCCTGAGCCGCATTGGCGCGCTCCTCGCCGATCCCGGCCGCGCAGCCATGCTGTGGGCGTTGATGGACGGCAGCGCCCGCCCCGCCGGCGAACTGACGATGATCGCGGGACTGTCGCCGTCGGCAGCCAGCGCTCATCTCGCACGCCTGACCGAGGGAGGCCTGCTCGCGCTCGAAGTGCGCGGCCGGCATCGCTATTTCCGCATTGCGTCGGCCGACATCGCGGCGTCCATCGAAGCGCTCGCCAACGTCGCGCAAGTCAGCGCGCCGCAGCGTCCGGTGCCGCGCCCCGTGCGCACCGTGCCGACCGACATGCGCTACGCACGCACCTGCTACGACCATATGGCTGGCGAGTTGTCCGTACGCGTGTTCGAGCGGCTCCTCGGACGCGGACTGCTGGCTTTGAACGGTGCGTCGCTCGAAGCCACACCGGAGGGTGCTACCCGCTTCTCCGACTGGGGCATCGACCTGTCCGCGCAGCGCAGCCGCCGGCGCCGCTTCGCGTGCACCTGCCCGGACTGGAGCGAACGCCGCCCGCATCTCGGCGGCGCGCTCGGGGCGGCGCTGCTCGACTCGTGGGCCGCGCACGGCTGGGTCGAACGGACCGAACGGCCGCGGATCTTGCGCATCACGCCGGCCGGACACCGGCACTTCGACGCCTTCCTGACCGAGTGACTGACCGCGCGCTCGGAGCCCGACGCGGCCTGATAGAGACCTTTTGTTACCAGTCGCGACCAGGCTTTACAAAAGTGGGCGTCTTGAAACAAACGGCGCGGGTACAGTGGTTCACGGATGCTGCACGTGCATCGTCCGTCGGAGAACAATCATGAGAACCACGACCTCACCATCGCCAACCTCGTCAACCCGTCGCACCATCGGCTACTCGCTGATCGCCGCAGCCGCTTTCCTGTTCGCCGCGCAGGCCGCGCTCGCGCAACAAGCCGCGCCGGCGCCGCAGGGCGTCGCTACGGACAGCGATCCGCCCGGGCGCGTCGCGCGGCTGAACTACATGGCCGGAACCGTGACCACCGAGCCCGCCGGCGCCGCCGACTGGTCGTACGCGCAGATCAACCGGCCGCTCACCACCGGCGACCAGTTGTGGAACGATCAGAACGCGCGTTCCGAACTGCATATCGGCTCGACCGCCGTGCGTCTCGGCCAGTCGACGAGCCTGGATATCCTCGGTCTCGACGACAACAGCGCGCAGCTGAAGGTCGCGCAAGGGACGTTGTCGGCGCATGTGCGGGAACTGCCGCCGGGGTCGTCGTATGAGATCGACACGCCGAATCTCGCGCTCGGCTTGAACGGCCCGGGCGACTACCGCGTCGACGTCGCACCGGACGGCAGCAGCACCACCGTCACCGTTCGCAACGGCAATGCGACGGTTTATGGCGACGGCGCACAGGTGCCGATCGCGGCCGGCCAGCAGATCCGCTTTGCCGGCACTTCTTTGCAAACGCTTGCCGACAATGGCGCGCCGGGCCCCGACGGCTTCGACCAATGGGCCGCAAGCCGCGACGCCGCCGAAAACCGCTCGGTATCGGCGCGCTATGTGTCGCGTGAAATCCCCGGTTATCAGGATCTGGACGCCAACGGTACGTGGCGCAGCAGCCCGCAATACGGCGAGGTCTGGGTGCCGCGCGCGACGCCCGCCGGCTGGGCGCCTTACCACGACGGACATTGGGTATGGCAGGCGCCTTGGGGCTGGACCTGGGTCGACGACGCACCGTGGGGGTTCGCTCCGTATCACTACGGCCGCTGGGCCTACGTCGACGACTCCTGGGCATGGGTGCCGGGCCCGGTCGTGGTCAGCGCGCCGCCGGTCTATGCGCCGGCGCTGGTGGCTTTCGTCGGCGGCGGTGGCGGAGTCGACTGGGGCGTGAACCTGGCGATTGGCGGTGCGATGGCCGCGGGCGTCGCGTGGTTCCCGCTCGGACCGGGCGAACGGTGGCATCCGCACTGGGGCGACCACGATCACTGGAGCCCGCGTTACTACGAACGCGTCAATCAGACGACGGTCATCAACAACTACAACCGCAATATCACCAACATTCACAACACGTACGTCAACTACCGGGCGCCGCGCGCTGTGACGGCGGTTCCGGCGACGGCTTTCGTGCATGGACAGCCCGTGGGGCGCTTTGCGCAGAAGGTGGATCCCGCGCAGTGGCGCAATGCGCGGATCAACCCGGGCGCCCCGGGCATTGCGCCGGTGCGCGAGAGTTACGGGCCGGGTCTGCGCAACGCGAACTACCGGCCGCCGGCGGCGGTGATGACGCGTCCAGTCGTCGCGACGCGTAGTCCGTCGATGCCGCCCGCCTACCGCGATGGCCTCGCGCAGCGTTTCGCGCAAAGCGGTGGACGCGTGCCGGGCGCCGGGCAGCCGATCGTTCGGACGTCGGTTCCGGCGCACATGTCGGGTGGGCCCGGTGCGTTGCCGGTGCAGAACGTGCGGGTCGTCCAGTCGCATCTTCCGGGACGAATGCCGGGGGCGGCGGCGGGAGCGCCAGTTCTTCAGCCGGGACCGGGCGGACAGGCCGCGCCGGGCGCCACGGGCCAGCCGCATAACAACGTGCCGCAGGCCGGGCGCCGTCCAGGCGACGCGGCTGTCGCCGTTCAGCCGGGGCGCGCGGGTGCCCAGCCGGAGCGTCCCGGCGCGCCCCTGCGGTGGAATGGGCAGCAGGTTGGCGCAGCAGGTGCCCCGCCGAACGGCGTGCCGCGGCCGCCGCAGGCGAACGGCGGCAACCCGGGCGTGGCACAACAGCGGGAAGTGGCAGAGCAACCGGCTCGACAACCGGCTCAGCAGCAGGGCCAGTCAGTTGCCGCGGATGGACGTCAGCAGCCCGCCTGGACGCACCCGCATACGCCTATGGCTCAGCAAGCGCAGCAGAGCCGTCAGCGAGGCGGTGAAGAGGCCCAGACGCCAAGGCCGGAGTGGTCGCAGCAGCCAGGAGGTCAGCGGAATCCAGCGATGCAGTCACGCGAGGTGCCGCGCCCCGTGGAGAATCCGGCGATGGGGCAACAGCAGCATGCGGCGCAAGATCAACGGCAGTCCGCGCAGCACGCCGAAGCGGTCGAGCGGCCGCAGGTCCAACAGCAGCCGCGTCCTGAACCACGTCCGCAACCGCAAGCTCAGCAGGCGCCTCGTCAGGAGTTTCATCCGCAGCAGGCGCAGCAGCCGCGTCCTGAGCCGCGTCCGCAACCGCAAGCTCAGCAGGCGCCTCGTCAGGAGTTTCATCCGCAGCAAGTGCAGCAGCCGCGTCCTGAGCCACAGCAGCACGGCGAGCAGCGCTCGGCCGGTGGCCACGACGAGCATCACAAGGGCTAAGCGCCCTTCCCTACGAGCAGTCGGTCGTCGTCACAAAACAAAAAGCCTCCGCGATGGGAATCGCGGAGGCTTTTTTGGTCAGGCGCGTCAGACAGCCATGGGCGCCGTGAGCGGCTCGTGATGCCGGTAGCCGACCAGCGAGAAATCAGACGGCTCTATCTTTTCCAGCCATTCCGGTTCGTACACGTGGGTCTTCGCGTAGTCCGGCACGCGCTCGGAAATGACGAGCTTGGGGCTTTCATAGGGCTCGCGCGTGAGCTGCTGCTTCAGCATGTCCAACTGGTTCTCGTAGATGTGCGCGTCGCCGATGAAGTACGTGAACCACCGCGGCGTGTAGCCCGTCAAGCGTCCCACCAGGTGCAGCAGGGCGGCGCCTTCGGTCAGATTGAACGGCGTGCCGAGCCCGACATCGTTGCTGCGGATGTATAGGCACAGCGAGATTTCGCGCTTCGCCACATTCGGCAGGAACTGGTAGAGCAGATGGCAAGCCGGTAACGCGATCTGATCCAGAACCGCAGGATTCCACGCATGAAACAGGATTCGCCGGTCCGACGGATTCTGCATGATGGTGTCGAGGCACTGACGCAATTGATCGATCGCCTTGTACAGCAGCACCTTGCGGCTACCGTTCTCGTCGAATTCAGTGATCACCTGGAAACCGCGCGCGGTCGCATCCGCAAGCTGCGCGCTCGCACTGGCGTCGAGCACCTTGTAGGCGGGCCACTGCCGCCACTGCACGCCGTATACGTCGCCCAGGTCGTCGGGGCCCTCGCGATACGGATTGGCAAGCCATTGCGGGTTCTGGTTGGCGTTCGCGTCCCACACCTTGCAGCCGAGGTCGCGGAAATCGGCCGCGCTGCGCGACGCGCGCAGGAAACCGACCAGTTCGCCCACGGCCGATTTGAATGCCAGCTTTTTCGTCGTGACCGCCGGGAAACCCTGCTGTAGATCGAAGCGCAACATGGCGCCCGGCATGCTGATGGTACGGATGCCGGTGCGATTCTCCTGCCACGTGCCAGTGTCGAGAATCGTGCGGACGAGATCCAGGTATTGTTTCATGCGGGTTCCTTCGACGCGGTCCGGAAGCGGTGCGCCGCGAGATTGAGCGGAAAACCCGATTTTACCAAGCGCGGCCGGCGGGCGCCGACCGCTTGCGAGAGACTATGGAAGGAAGGCGGCCTGGTGCGACGAGCCCCGCGCGAAAACAACGGCGAGGCCGACGCGTCGCGGCCCGTCCGGTCTACTGGCCGCTGCGGAGCGGCAAGCTCACAACCGTTGCGTGCGGCCGCGTTTCAGAGATGCGGCACCGATGCGGGCAACGTGCCGTGCGGCGACGCAAGCGGCTCGCTCTCCATATGACGCATGCCGTGCGAGCACAGCAGCCGGTACAGCGTGACACGCGAGATACCGAGTTCCTGGGCTGCGTCGCCAAGACGTCCACGGTGACGCAACAGTGCAAGCTCGATCGCCTGGCGCTCGGCCGCTTCGCGCGCCTGAGCGAGCGACACCGGCACGATCTCCACGTACTCGGCGAGTTCGAGATCGCGCGCCGTGATCGCGCGTCCTTCGGACATCACAATCGCACGACGCACGCGGTTGATGAGTTCACGCACGTTGCCCGGCCAGCCGTAGTTGTGCAAAGCGGCGATCGCGTCAGGTGCGAAACCGCGCAGACGCCGGCTCGCGTCTTTCTTGAAACGCTCCAGCATGTGGCGCGCGAGCAGCTCGATGTCTTTGCCGCGCGCGCGCAGCGGCGGTTCGTCGATTTGCAGCACGCACAGGCGGTGATACAGGTCCGAGCGGAAACGTCCTTCGATCATGGCAGCCGTCATATCCACGTGCGTTGCGGAAATGATCCGCACGTCGACGTCGATCGCGCTATGGCCGCCCAGCCGCTCGACTTTGCGCTCCTGAAGGAAGCGCAGCAGGCTCGCCTGACTTTCGAGCGGCAGATCGCCGATTTCGTCGAGGAAAAGCGTGCCGCCGTTGGCCGCTTCCACGCGGCCGATCTTGCGCTGATTCGCACCGGTAAACGCGCCCCGTTCGTAGCCGAACAGTTCGGACTGCAGCAGATGCGGCGGAATCGCGCCGCAGTTGATCGGCACGAACGGCGCGTTGCGCCGCGCCGAGCGTTCGTGAATCGCAACAGCCGTCAGTTCCTTGCCCGTTCCTGACTCGCCCGAGATAAAGACCGGCGCGTCAGTCATCGCCACTTTGCGGATGGAGCGGAACAGCGCCAGCATTGCGTCGCACGACCCGACCATTTCACCTTCGGCGCCCTGCGATGCATCGTTCGAAGCGGGTTCGCCGAGCGAGATCATGCCGTATGCGTGACCGACGGAATCGACGATCCGGTCGCCGGAGTAAGGGACGGTCACATAGTCGAAACAATAATCGCGTACCAGACGGCGCAGCGCTGCGTCCTGGAGTTGCCCAGGCATGGTCGCGGCGACCCAGCCGACGTTCGGCATGGTCAGGCAGGATTCGAATGCTGCAATTTCATGCGGCTGGAAATGGCTCGATAAATCGAGCAGGCCACCCGCTGCCGAACCGGCGCGTACGGCCCGGCGCGCGTCGCGCGCCGATCCCACCACTTCGACATTCCAGCCACGCTGGTGGAAGCGGGTGTTCAGTTCCGCGCTTGGCTCTCGCGAAACGTAAATCAGTTGCCGCGTTGCGGGTTCCATTATTCAGATCCTCTCGTCAACGAACGTTAAGGATGATGCACGCACCTGAACCGCAATTCAGACACGCTGGCACATTCGGGATTCGCAAATAGCAAAAACCGAACGGCCATTCCATTCCGTGCGGACAGCTGATCCCCAGAAAGCGGCGTGTGTGTTTGAGACGGCCCGTTAGCGGGCTTTTTTTAAAATTGAAGCTCTTTCCGAGAGCTTACTATACGCGCGCGGCTTGGAAAACAATTATGCGAATTTAATCCGCCCGCCCTTGCCCAGCAAGGCGTCCACGCCGATAAATAAGTAATCAACTTACGAATTACGAAATGTGGAAGCGCTTTTCTCATACGTAGGAACGCAGGTAGATCGTACCGTTTCAATTAGCATCTAATAGGTATTTTCTTCTGGCGGGTTCAACCCGCATAGTTTCCCGTGCCGCTACTTTATCTGATTGGTGACGGGAACGTTGTTCACCAATGCACCAATGGTTTGCGAGCGGTCCGAGATGTTCGCCAATCGCTATGTATAGGAAGACTCGCCACTCAATCGGCTTTTATTGCGCGGATTCAGCCGATGTCGCAGTGCGCGCGGCATTTTTCGGCCGGTGCCGCTGGGCGTCGCCGCTCGATGGATCACGCCAGAGCGGCGGCCGGAGCGTGTGCGTCAGGTAGAATCAGGCGGGTTATGTTCCCTCTTCCATTCGATGACGACGCTCACCCTGATCGTTGCTCGCGCCAATAATGGCGTGATCGGCCGCGACAACCAGTTGCCCTGGCGACTCCCCGAAGACCTCGCGTTTTTCAAGCGGACCACCATGGGCGCGCCCATCATCATGGGCCGCAAAACGCATGAGTCGATCGGCAGGCCGTTGCCGGGACGCCGCAACATTGTCGTGACTCGCGATGTCGGTCGGCGCTTCCAGGGTTGCGACGCGGCCACCACGCTCGGCGAAGCACTCAAGCTCGCCGCGCAGGACCAGGCGCCCGAAGCGTTTCTGATCGGCGGTGCCCAGTTGTATGTGGAAGGGTTGCGTCTTGCAGACAAGATGATCGTCACGGAGATTTCCGCCGATTTCGACGGCGACGCGACGTTCCCGGCGGTCGATCCGAACGAGTGGGAAGAAGTCGCACACGAAACGCATCGCGCGCATGCACCGAACGATTTCGACTACGCGTTCGTCACATACAAGCGCAAAAGCCGGTGACGTAAGGCGCCCGAGCGCAGTGAAGCGCGCTGACAAAAGCGGAACGAAGCACGCCGAAAAAGCAGAACGCCACGCAAACTTGCGTGGCGTTTCCGTTTGTACCGCTACAACGCTGGGAAACCGCTTACTGCCCGGCGATCGTCATCCGTTCGATCAGCACCGAGCCGGTCTGCTTGGTGCCCCGAGTGATCGTGTCCGCGCCGATTGCTACGACATGGCGGAACATCTCCTGCAAGGTACTCGCGACGGTGATCTCCTCGACCGGATACTGGATCTTGCCGTTTTCGACCCAGAAGCCGGACGCGCCGCGCGAATAGTCGCCCGTCACGTAGTTGACACCCTGGCCCATCAGTTCGGTCAGCAGCAGCCCTGTACCGAGCTTCCGCAGCATTTCTTCGAAGTCGTCTTCCGCTCGCGTGTTCGAGCTGAGCAGCGACAGGTTGTGCGAGCCGCCCGCGTTGCCGGTAGTCTGCATGCCGAGCTTGCGCGCCGAATAGGTCGAGAGGAAATAGCCTTCCACGACGCCGTCTTTTACCACCGAACGCTGCCGCGTGCGCACGCCTTCTTCGTCGAACGGCGCGCTGCCCATGGCACGCGGCACGTGCGGATCTTCGACGATCTGCACATGCGGCGCGAACACCGGCTTGCCGAGACTATCGACGAGAAACGACGTCTTGCGATACAGCGCGCCGCCGCTCGTAGCCTGCACGAACGCACCGAGCAGACCCGCGGCGAGCGGTGCTTCGAACAGCACCGGGACCTTGCGCGTGTCGAGGCCACGCGCGCCGATTCGCGCAAGCGCGCGCTGCGCGGCGTAACGACCGACCGCTTCGGGATCGGCCAGTTGCTCCGCGCTACGGGTAGACGTGTACCAGTCGTCGCGCTGCATGTTGCGGCCGCTGCCGGCAATCGGCGCGCAGGCGATGTAGTGACGCGAGTACGGATAGCCGGCGAGGAAACCGCGCGACGTGGCAAGCACGAACTGCGAGTGCTGCGCCGACACGCTAGCGCCTTCGGAGTTCTTGATTTGCGGATCGGTGGCGAACGCGGCGTCTTCCGCGCGACGGGCGATTTCCACGGCTTCGTCGGCGGACAGATTCCACGGATGGTAGAGATCGAGGTCGCGCGGCTCGGTCTCGAGCAACTCGGCTTCGGCGAGACCCGCACAATCGTCTTCCGCCGTGAAGCGGGCGATGTTGTACGCGGCCGCGACCGTGTCCTTCAGCGCTTGTGACGAGAAGTCGGAAGTACTCGCGTTGCCGCGCTTGTTGCCGATGAACACCGTCACGCCGACCATCTTGTCGCGGTTATGTTCGATCGTCTCGACTTCGCCGCGCCGCACGGAGACGGACAGGCCGTCGCCTTCGGAAATTTCGGTTGCCGCGTCGGTACCGCCGAGCGACTTCGCGTGACGAAGGATGTCCGAGGCGATTTCCTTCAGTTCATCCTGGGTATGCGGAAAAAAGCGCTGCTTGACGTCCATGTCTGCTGCCATTGTCGTTGCCGTCCTGTTCGGGGCCGAGCGGCCCTTGGGTGTTCGCACATGCCGCTGTTCAGTGCGCTTCATATGCGCTGCTCGTATGCGCGTCAGTCTGCGTTTGCCGTGCGTTCGAGCGCACTAACGCATCCCGCGATCATATCAAGCTAAGCGCTGCTGCACCTGGCATTCGCTGCCCGCTTCCGGCGATGTCGGTCGCCGTGCACGGCGGCGCAGCCGGTTCGTCGGGCCTGGCACGCTACAATATCGACATGACACGCAAAACCCGCATTCAACCCATCGAATCCGCCGAGCCGGAAGTCGACGAAAACGGCTACGACCGTCCGAGCAAGTCGCAACTCAAGCGCGAAATGCACGAGCTGCAGGAACTCGGCTCGGCGCTGATCGCGCTGCCCAAAGACGCGCTCAAGCGCATGCCGATGCCCGAAAAGCTCGACGACGCCGTGCGCGAGGCGCGCCGCATCACCGATCACGAAGGCAAGCGCCGTCAGGTGCAGTACGTCGGGCGCGTGATGCGCTCGTTGCTGGACGAAGAAACCGCTGCGCTGCGCACTGCGCTCGACACTTACAACGGTGTCAACAAGGCGGAAACGGCCAAGCTGCACTGGATCGAGCGCACTCGCGAGAAACTGCTTGCCGACGACGCCGCGCTGACCGATTTCATCCGCCAGCATCCGAATGCCGATCCGCAGCAGGGCCGCACGCTGATCCGCAACGCCCGCAAGGAAGCCGAGCAGAACAAGCCGCCGCGTTACTTCCGCGAGTTGTTCCAGTGGATCAAGAACGCGGACGGACCCGCAGCGGCGAGCGATTCCGATGCCGACGACGCCCTGGAAGACGACGATGACGACCGCGACGCCTGACACCAAGCTGAAGCGCAATCACCCCGACGAGATCCTGATCGGCCTCGTGTCGATCAGCGATCGCGCATCCACCGGCGTTTATGAAGACAAAGGCATTCCGGCGTTGCAGGAGTGGCTCGGCGCCGCGTTGAGTTCGCCGTGGCAGGTGGTCACGCGCCTCATTCAGGACGACGCGCCGACCATCTCGGCAACGCTCACGGAACTCGTCGATGTAGTCGGCTGCGATCTCGTGCTGACTACCGGCGGCACGGGCCCGTCGCGGCGCGACGTGACGCCCGAAGCCACGCTAGCGGTCGCGACGAAGGAAATGCCGGGATTCGGCGAACAGATGCGTCAGATCAGCCTGAATTTTGTGCCGACCGCAATCCTGTCGCGCCAGGTCGCGGTGATCCGCGAGACGGCGGATCACGCGGCGCTGATCGTCAACCTGCCGGGTCAGCCGAAGTCGATCAAGGAAACGCTGGAAGGCTTGCGCGATGCCGAAGCCGAAGCCGGCGGCACGGTGAAGGTGCCCGGCATCTTTGCGGCGGTCCCCTACTGCATCGACCTGATCGGCGGGCCGTACGTGGAGACCAACGCAGAAGTAGTGAAGGCGTTCCGGCCGAAGAGCGCGGTGCGCGCCCCCCGGCAGGCTTAGCTTATTCCGCGTTGAGGGAGGCGTCCGGCGTCGGCGGAATCAGGAAGTGCTCCCGGTAGTACTTCAGTTCGTCGATCGACTCGTGAATGTCGGCAAGCGCCGTATGCAGCGCGCGCTTCTGAAAACCCTTGTAGATTGCCGGCTGCCAGCGTCGGCACAGCTCCTTGAGCGTGCTGACGTCGAGATTGCGGTAATGGAAGAAGCTCTCCAGTTCCGACATCCAGCGTGCCATGAAGCGGCGGTCCTGGCAGATCGAGTTGCCGCACATCGGCGACTTGCCGGGTGGCACATGTGTGCTGAGAAAATTGCGAATCTGTTCGGTGGCATCGGCTTCGCTCACCGTAGATGCCTTCACGCGGTCGATCAGTCCCGACCGGCCGTGTGTGTTCTGATTCCATTGGTCCATTTTGGCGAGCGTCTCGTCGCTCTGATGAATCGCCAGAACCGGGCCCTCGACCATTCTGTCGAGTGTCGAATTCGTCACCACCACCGCAATTTCGATGATGCGGTCCGAATCCGGGTCGAGTCCGGTCATTTCCATGTCCAGCCAGATGAGATTCATGTCGCTGCGCACGAGCGGCAGCGGTTGCGCGGATTCGGGAATGTCGGTCATGAAGGGAGTCCTGATGGCCGGGCAGGAAGCTTGCGGGAAGCCCCATTGCTGCGGCGGTTGGTCGTTTGAGATGGTTTGAGCATGTCCCCGCTGCGAGGCGGGAAGAAACATATAATTCTCGCATAGATACCACGGAATCCACGGATGCCTACCCTGTACTTCACCGTTCTGTTCGTCGTCGCCGTCGTGGCGATGGTCGGCACCAAACTCTGGCTCGCGTCGCGGCAGATCCGCTTCGTCGCCGGCCATCGCGAGCAGGTGCCGAGCCAGTTTGCCGGCACTATCGCGCTGAGCGCGCACCAGCGCGCCGCCGACTACACCGTCGAGCGCACCCGTCTCACGATGATCGAGATCGTCGTCGGCGCCGCCGTGCTGATCGGCCTGACACTGCTCGGCGGCGTGCAGGCGCTCGATCTGGCGATCACAGACTGGCTCGGCCGCGGCTACGTCGGGCAGATCGCACTGGTCGCGGCCGTGATCGCCATTACCAGCGCGATCGACCTGCCGTTCGATTACTTCCGGCAGTTTGTAATCGAGCAACGCTTCGGCTTTAACCGGATGAGCAAACGCATTTTCATCGTCGACCGGTTGAAGGGCGTCCTGCTTGGCGTCGCGTTCGGTCTGCCGTTGCTGTTCGTCGTACTGTGGCTGATGAACCAGGCGGGCAGTTTCTGGTGGCTGTGGACGTGGATCGTCTGGGTCGTCTTCCAGATGCTCGTGCTGGTGCTGTACCCGTCGTTTATCGCACCGCTTTTCAACAAATTCGAACCGCTCAAGGACGAAGCGCTGAAAAGCCGCATCGAGGCGCTGATGAAACGCTGCGGCTTCGCGGCCAAAGGCCTCTTCGTCATGGACGGCAGCCGCCGCTCCGCGCACGGCAACGCGTATTTCACCGGCTTCGGCGCGGCCAAGCGAATCGTGTTCTTCGACACGCTGCTTGCGCGCCTGTCGGGCAGCGAGATCGAAGCCGTGCTCGCGCACGAACTCGGCCACTTCAAGCGCCGTCACGTGATCAAGCGGATGCTGGTCACGTTCGCGCTCAGCCTCGCCATGCTCGCCTTGCTCGGCTGGCTCGCGCAGTCCGTGTGGTTCTACGAAGGGCTGGGCGTGCGGCCGTCGCTAGTCGGCGGTAATAGCGGACTCGCGCTCGTGCTGTTCTTCCTTGCACTGCCTGTGTTCGTGTTCTTCGTGACGCCGCTCGGCAGTCTCACGTCGCGCAAGCATGAGTTCGAGGCCGATGCATTCGCCGCCACGCAAACCCGCGCGCAAGACCTCGTCAACGCCCTCGTCAAGCTGTATGAAGACAATGCGTCCACGCTGACACCCGATCCGCTCTACACCGCGTTCTATTACTCGCATCCGCCTGCGTCGCAGCGGATCGACCGACTGTTGCGCCACGCATGAGCGGCCGCCCTCAGAAAGCGCCGCGCGCGCCGTCCAGCACGCGCGTAGGCGGCCTCGTGGTGGCCGCACATGGCCGCCACTATCTCGTCGCACCCGAAGACGGCGGCCCGATGCTCCAATGCTTCCCACGCGGCAAGCGCAGCGAAGTCGCGGTAGGCGACCGCGTGATCTACGAGCCCACTTCTGCGGACCAGGGCGTGATCGTCGAAATCGGCGAGCGGCGCAATCTGCTCTATCGTTCGGATCAGTACAAGTCGAAGCTGTTCGCCGCGAATCTCGACCAGTTGCTGATCGTGCTCGCGACAGAGCCGCATTTCAGCGAAGACCTGCTCGGCCGGGCGCTCGTCGCAGCGGAAGCCAACGAACTGAAGCCGTTGATCGTGCTGAACAAGATCGACGTGACCGATGCGCTCGAAGGCGCTCGCAAACGGCTGGAGCCGTACCGCGCGCTCGGCTACACGGTCGTGGAAGTGTCGATCAAGGCCCAACCCGAGGCCGCTCGCACCGCGTTGATCGAACACTTGCGCGGTCATTCGACGCTGTTGCTCGGCCAGTCCGGCATGGGCAAGTCCACGCTCGTGAATCTGCTGATTCCGGACGCCGAAGTCGCCACGCGCGAGATCTCTACGGCGCTGAACAGCGGCCGCCATACGACGACGTTCACGCGTCTCTATCCGCTGCCGAACTTCGCCCGCAATGACACGGCGGACAACGCGCACGACACTCGCAGCGTGGACGGCGAAGGCGGCGCACTGATCGACTCGCCGGGCTTCCAGGAATTCGGCCTGCATCATTTGACTGAAGGCCGGCTCGAACGCGCGTTTCCGGAGTTCCGGCCGCTCTTGCCGAATTGTCGCTTCTACAACTGCCATCACCTGCAAGAGCCGGGCTGCGCGATCCTCGAGGCGGTTGCCGATGGCCGTATCCGCCGCGAACGCCATGCGCTGTACGCGCAACTGGTGCACGAAGCCAGTCAGATCGTTCGCTGATATGAGGCTGATGCGCGCGCCGAACCTCATCATCGGACAGCATTGGGTCAATGTGCTGGCCGCGGCCGGCATTCCGTGCGAGTTGCACAACCGCTATCTGAACGGCGCGCTCGGCGATATCCCCGCCGATCAATGCGCGCCTGAGCTATGGCTCGTGGACGACCGCGACGAGGCCGTGGCGCGGCGCTTGATCGATGCGGCGTCGCAAGGTCCAGCGGCCGGTGCGCCGGGCTGGCAGTGCCGCCAGTGCGGTGAGAGGCTCGAAGCGCAATTCACCGTGTGCTGGCAGTGCGGTACGGCGCGCGATCCGTTGGACGGGTGATTCGCGCCTCCACAGTACGCACATGAGCTGATGCGCTTGATGCGCTTCATGCGATGCTGTTCAGACTGACGCGGCATGCTTGATGTTCTGCCCTCAGCGGACCATAGCTCTGAAAGCGCCCTGAGCCTGGAGAAGGACGTAAAAAAAGCCGGGGCGACCCGGCTTTTTTTGTTCGCATGCGTGTGCGGTCAAGCGAGCCACACGGCGATTGTCAGCATGAGCAACAGGATCATCCACAACACGACTGCGCGCCACACCAGCCCAACGGCCGACTGCAGCGTGCGCGGCGTGCAATCGTCGCCGACTTGCATGGGACCGCCGTCGCCGGTGGCGAGCGCGTCAAGACTCGACGGCTCTGCGAGCGGCCCGCTCAGACGCGCGCCGAGCGCGCCGCTGCCGGCGGCCAGCAACACGCCGTCGTTCGCATCCGGCCACTGACGCGCATGGTTACGCCATGCATAGATCGCGTCTTCGAAATTTCCGACGATCGCAAAGCCCAGCGACGTAAGCCGCGCCGGCACCCAGTCGATCACAAAAAATGCGCGTTGCGCAAAACTTGAAAACGCGATGGTACGGTCGTCCACCGGACGCGCCCACGTGCGCGACAAATATTCGGCGATGCGATACAGCACCGCGCCTGCGGGCCCGACCGGAATCAGGAACCAGAAGAACACGCCGAAAACGTGGCGATGCGACGCGACGACTGCGTGAATCAGGGTATGGCGCACGATTTCGCTGACCGGCATGTCGAGCGTGTCGAGACCGGTCCATTCGTTCAGAATTTCACGGGCGCGCGGCACATCGTCGTTGTTGAGCGCGAGATGAATGTCCGTAAAGTAATGGCTGAACTGGCGAAAGCCGAGCGTGAAGTACAGCACCGCGACGTTCCACAGGAACGCAAGCGCGAAATGGATGTTGTACAGAACGTAGTAGACGAGCGCGACGACGAGCGTCCACGGCACCACTACGACGAGCCATGCAAGAAGGCCGTGCTTGGGCTTGCCCGCATCGAATCCGTGCGCCGCCGACTCCGCATGGTATTGAAGCAGCGCGGATACCGGATTGTTCGGCGACAGTGCGCGCACCTGTTCAATGATCAGAGCCAGCAATACGGAAAAAAAAGTCATGCGATGCGCCGTGCTTTTCGAGTTTTACGATTGTTTCATAACGATAGCACAGGGTCGGATGCCGCTGAGCGAGGTCGTTGCCAAACATCGGGCGACCGTGCGCGTCACCTCGCCTTAAGCCATTAGAAAGCGATAGAAATTGCGCAGCATGGCGGCCGTCGCACCCCAGATGAAATAGTGGCTGCCCGTGCCGTCGTCTCTTTCAGCCGCTTCCAATGACGCGCCGCGTGGGTACGGCATAGCGAAGAAACGCCGTTCGCCTCCTTCGTAACGGAACACGCGTTCTTCGTGATGCGCCGGGTTCATCAGAAATGCGAGCGGCACTTCGAATACTTCTGCGACCTCCAGCGCGTCCGCTTTCAATGCGAACGGCGGATGCACAAGGCCGATTACCGGCGTCACGCGAAAACCGGTGCCCGTCAGATAGTCGGGCAGCGCGCCAAGCACTTCCACGCGCGACGGCGCCAGGCCGACTTCCTCCTGCGCTTCGCGCAAAGCAGTGGCTGTGGCGTCTGCGTCGAACGGTTCCTGCCGGCCACCAGGGAAGCTGACCTGGCCTGCGTGATCGTTAAGATGGTCGGCACGCTGCGTGAGCAGCACCGTCAGGCCATTTGCGCGAATTACCAGCGGGACCAGTACAGAGGCGACACGCGGATCGCCCTGAGTATTGCGCCACGGCGCCTCGACGATCGGCTCGGGTGTCCAGCAAAGATGCTGCTTGAAACGGCGGCGCAGGCCATCGGGCGTAAGACGCTCCGCGGGCACTGGCGGCAAGTGGGCGCCGGTCGCTTCGACAGGCAACGTTTCAGGTTCAAAGGCGGGGCGGATCAACGGATCTCTCGAGTGAGCGGTAGAGGCGATGCCGCTATTTTGACCTGGCAAACAAAAAAGCACCCGCGAGGGGTGCTTTTTCTTACAGCATTTACGCCTGGGAAGCAGCGCGGTCTTTCGAGACCAGCTTTTCCTTGATTCGAGCCGACTTGCCCGAACGGTCGCGCAGGTAGTACAGCTTCGCGCGACGCACATCGCCACGACGCTTCACGACGATGCTTGCCAGCAGCGGCGAGTACGTCTGGAACGTACGCTCGACGCCTTCGCCCGACGAAATCTTACGGACGATGAACGACGAATTCAGACCACGGTTACGCTTGGCGATCACGACGCCTTCGTAAGCCTGAACACGCTTACGCGTACCTTCAACCACGTTCACGCTGACAATCACCGTATCGCCAGGAGCGAATTCGGGAATGGTCTTTTCGCCGAGGGCGCGCGCAATTTCTTCCTGCTCGAGTTTTGCAATCAGATTCATCACTGACTCCTAAGTCCATCTTGTCGGCGTTCGTACCTGCCTCGCATGAAAATGCCCGGCTACGGCCCCGATAGAGGATGGGTTCACATCAGGCGCCGTACACGCATGTGCGGCGCCGCCTGGTGTCCGCTCGAAAGACCGAAGCTTTACGCCTTCGGCTCTTCCTTCGCGAGACTTGCAAGCCATGCCTCGTCGGCACGGCTCAACATCTTGTTTTTTCTAGCCTTGACGATCAGGTCAGGCCGCTTGTGCAACGTGTTTCGCAAGGCCTCGCGCCGACGCCACGCTTCGATCTCCGCGTGATGGCCGCCAAGCAGCACATCGGGCACGCGCACGCCTTGGTATTCCTCGGGCCGCGTGTAGTGCGGACAATCGAGCAGCACATCGACAAAACTGTCCTGCACCGCCGACTGCGAATCATTGAGCACGCCCGGCAGCTGGCGCACGACCGCATCCATTAAGGCCATGGCGGGCAACTCTCCGCCCGACAGCACGAAGTCGCCAAGGCTGACTTCTTCGTCTACAACGCGGTCGAGCAAACGCTGATCGATCGCTTCGTAGCGCCCGCACAGCAGAATCAGCCCCGGCTGCGCGGCGAACTTCATGACACGCTCGTGATTCAACGTGGCGCCTTGCGGCGACATCATCACCACGCGCGGCGCGCCGATGCCCTGCTCCGCCTGCGCCGCCCTGGCTGCGCCAATCGCATCTTCCAGCGGCTTGGCCAGCATGACCATGCCGGGGCCGCCGCCGTATGGGCGATCGTCGATTGTGCGGTAGTTGTCGGTTGTGAAATCACGCGGATTCCACGTGCGCAACCCATAGCGCTCCTGCTTTGCTGCCCGGCTGGTTATACCCCAGTCGGTCAGCGCACGAAACATTTCGGGAAAGAGCGTGACGACATCGAACTGCATCGCTCTCTCCGTTTTAGCGAACTCGATTTGCTGAACTGTCAATAATCAGCTTCCCAGTCGACGATGATCTGCTTTGCCGCCTGGTCCACCGTTTTGACGAACACACCGACGAACGGGATCAAACGCTCGGCGGTGACCGGCTTGCCGACTTTGTCGGCTGCCGCATATTCGACGCGCAACACCGAATGCGCGCCGTTGTCGATCATGTCTGCCACCTTGCCCAGGTTGACGCCGGCAAGGTTCACCACATCCAGGCCGAGCAGGTCGACCCAATAGAATTCGTCGGCTTCCAGCGCCGGAAATTCGCTGCGGCTGATATAGACGCGAGAGCCGCGCAGTGACAACGCCGCATCACGGTCAGTGACGCCGCCCAGATGGGCCACCACACTGTCGCTATGCGTTTTCGCCTGCAATGACGGCGCCGACTGCCGCTCGCGGCCTTTCATCAGCCACCAGCGCTTTGCACTGAGCAAAGCGTCGCCGCCATGGCCGGCATCCGCGTGAGCAGCTACCTTGACCCAGCCTTTGAGACCGTATGCGTCGACGATTGCGCCGACCTCGACCGCGTCGGCCGGCCAACTCTCCGCCGTTTCCGCGCGCATTGCTGCTGCCTCGGATCCGGCGTTTGCAACATTGGCTTTCGCCTTACCTTCGGTCCGCTCGACCGGCTTGCGGACGAATGCACCGAATGGCGCCTGACCAGACGTCTTCGCACGTGAGCTCGCACCTTTCGGCGGCTCTTGTGTCGGCTCTTTGGCCTTTACGCGACCTGAACTGCCGGAATCACGCTCGGACATGATTGAGCCTCACAACGAACTTCGACGCCTGCTTCGGCAAAAAATCTTGCGTATCGGACTGCTCATGCGAGTTGCACGAGCCGCCGGGCAAACCGACGACGATCCGCATGCGAGCTACCATTAAGCAGCCGGCTGCGCCTTTTGCGCTTCTTTCACGAGACGCTGGACGGTCGGCGACAGTTGTGCGCCAACGCCTTGCCAGTACGTGAGGCGGTCTTGAGCGATACGCAGGGCTTCGCCCTTCGTAGCGACCGGGTTGTAAAAACCAACGCGCTCGATGAAGCGGCCGTCACGACGGTTACGCGAGTCGGTTGCGACGATGTTGTAGAACGGGCGCTTCTTGGAGCCGCCACGAGCCAAGCGGATGATGACCATACTAGAATCCTTGAAAACCGGGGTTCGGAACGACTGAAACACGCGATTATAGCGGGAAACTGACGCCATAACAAACACTTACCGGGATAAACTGAGCAGCGCGGTTGCGCCGCCCATACAGCGCGGGTGGTCGGCGGCGCCCAGAAGCCCAAACAACCTGACGGAACGCCTTGTGAAATCACTGTCCCGAGCCGCTCTCGTACTCGTCTACTTCGCCCGTCGGACCGCTAACGCCCCGCTCTGTCGCGGTTTTCGCACGGTGGCGGCGGCACTCCTGGCCTCCTTTGCGTGCAATGTGTTTGCCGCGCTGCCTATTGAACGCATCAAGCTGCCGGCCGGTTTTCGCATTGAGGTCTTGTCGGACGCTGTACCGAGTGCTCGCGCCATGACGTTGTCGCCGAAGGGCGTTCTATATATAGGCAGCCTCGACGGCCACGTGTACGCGCTCCAGCTGCAGGACGGACGCGCAACCGCGCGCCATGTGGTGGCCTCGGGGCTGGAGACTCCGGTCGGCGTGGCCTGGCACAACGGCGCGCTGTACGTCTCCGCGGTGTCGAAGATTTTACGCTTCGACTCGATTGATACGCGCCTTAATGCGCCGCCCAAACCAGTCGTAGTGACGGACAAACTGCCGGGCGAGACTCATCACGGCGCGAAATTCATTGCTTTTGGACCGGACGGCAAGCTTTACGTGCCGCAAGGCGCGCCCTGTAACGTCTGCGAGAAAGACCGCGACCGCTACGCGATGATCGGCCGCATGGACGCGGACGGCAATCATTACGAAGTCGTGGCGCGCGGTGTACGCAATACGGTCGGGTTTGCCTGGCATCCGGCGACGCGCGAGCTATGGTTCACCGATAACGGTCGCGACCTGCTGGGCGACGACGCACCCGACGACGAACTCAACCGCGCCCCGCGCGTCGGCATGGACTTCGGCTTTCCGTACTGCCACGCCGGCGTCATTCCCGATCCGGAATTTGGCGAGGGCCACCCATGCAGCGCGTATACGCCACCCGTCGCCAAGCTAGGTGCGCACGTGGCCGCGCTCGGCATGCGCTTCTATAGCGGCTCCATGTTTCCGCCCGACTACCGCGCAAACATTTTCATTGCCGAGCACGGTTCCTGGAACCGAAGCAAGAAGTCCGGTTACCGCGTGATGCGCGTCGTCACGGAGCCGGACGGCAGTCATGCGCGTCAGGAAGTGTTCGCCGAAGGATGGCTCCAGCCGGGAGAAACCGTCTGGGGTCGCCCGGCCGATGTCCTGCCGCTGCCCGACGGGTCACTGCTTATCAGCGACGACTACGCCGGCGCTATCTATCGCGTCACTTACTCTGCGCCTTGAACGCCCGTCGGGCCGCTCCACATTTCAGTGGGCCAGCAGTCAATCTGGTCTCGCGGTGCGCGACACAGGAACCAGCAAGCCAGACGGCAACATGCCCGCGTCCCCTGAGGCCGCACGCCGCGTGACCGGCCTCACGCGAGCGGCGTAGAATGCGCGACGGTCTGCGGCAACGGTGTGCCCGCTCCATTGACCGCTCCTTCGGCCCGCGTTACTGACCGCCCGTTACTCTGCTCTCGCCCACATGTCCAAGCCAGTTTCGACCTCGACTTACTTTCGATCCAAAACTATTACCGCCGCACTGGCATTTTTCCTGGGCACCCTCGGCGCACATCGCTTTTACCTGTACGGACCGCGCGATCTTTTCGGCTGGGCTCACGTAATCGGCACGCTGATCGGCATTCCAGGCGCAATGTTGCTCGTGGCGAGCGAACGCACCTCAATGCTAGGCTGGGTCCTGGCGTTTCCTGGCGCCGTCTCGCTCTTGGCTGCATTCCTCGCCGCGATCGTCTACGGTCTGCGCCCTGACGAAAAATGGGACAGGCAGTTCAACGCGCACACGCAGCGCACGAGCCGATCCGGCTGGACCGTAATCTTCGTGGTGATCTTTTCGCTGCTGATCGGGGCCTTCCTGTTAATGACCGGCCTCGCCATTTCCTTCCAGACCTACTTCGAAGGGCAAGTTCAGGCGGCCAAAGCGCTGTCGCAATAATCCGGCACGCCGCGCAATACGCTAGAACAGATCGAGTTGCGGATTGTCCGGAATTGCCGCCGGCGCGCGCTGCGCCTCGTTTCGCCGGAAGTGCGACATATCCAGAATACCCCGGTCGCGCTGGTTCAGGCCTAAACGGCGCACCGCTTTGTGGAAACGCTGCCTGAGCAGATCGGCCCACAAACCTTCGCCCTTCATGCGGGCAGAAAAAGACGAGTCGTAGTCTTTACCCCCGCGCATATCGCGCACGCGCGCCATGACCCGTTCAGCGCGATCGGGAAAATGCGCAGCGAGCCAGTCTTTGAAAAGCGGTGCGACCTCCCACGGTAAGCGGAGCACGATATAACTCGCATTGCTGGCGCCGGCTTCCGAGCACGCCTCGAGCACGCGCTCCATGTCGGGCTCGGTGACAAACGGAATGACGGGCGCAATGCTCACGCCGACCGGAATGCCCGCCTCGCTCAATGTGCGGATGGTTCGAAGCCGCCGCGAGGGCGTAGCCGCGCGCGGTTCCAGCGTACGAGCGATATCCGCGTCTAGCGTAGTGATCGTGATGGCTGCCATAAACTGGCCCCGAACCGCCATAGGCGCAAGCAGATCCAGATCGCGCTCGATCAGCGACGACTTCGTGATCGCTGCAAATGGGTGATTTCGCTCGCTGAGCACCTCGACCACGCGGCGCGTGAGCCGCCAATCGCGTTCTGCGGGCTGCCAGGCGTCGGTATTTACGCCCAGCGCGATGGGCTCGGGCTCATACGATTTCTTCGAAAGTTCGCGCTCCAGCAATTCAGGCGCATTGACCTTCGCATAGATCCGGCTTTCGAAGTCGAGTCCCGGCGAAAGCCCGAGATAACTATGCGTGGGCCGCGCGAAACAGTAGATACAGCCGTGTTCGCAGCCACGATACGGATTGAGCGACACGCTGAACGGGATATCCGGCGAGCTATTGCGCGTGAGGATGCTCTTCGCCCTTTCCTCGAAAACCTGCGTACGCAGAACCTTCGGTGCTTCCTCTTCGTCCGGGACCGCGAGCCAGCCGTCGTCTACGGCTTCGCGGTGGTCGACTTCGTAGCGTCCCTGCAAGTTCGTTACTGCACCGCGCCCCTTGCGAGGCGCTGGCGGTGCGATTGGAAACTCGCGGACGGAAGAGACGTGGGATTTGGTCACGGCTAGCAGGAGACTAACGAAAAACGGCGCAAAACACCTGTATAAATATACAGTGTTTACGCCGTTTGTCGAGCCCTGCGGAAAACTAGCGCGTGGCTTCGTCGCCGACGGGAATGGTCAGCGTTTCCTTGATTTCTTCCATCACGACATAGCTTTTCGACTGCACCGCGCCGGGGAGTTGCAGCAGGATGTCGCCCAGCAGCTTGCGGTAGTCAGCCATTTCGCCGATCCGCGCCTTGATCAGATAGTCGAAGTCGCCCGACACGAGGTGGCATTCGAGCACTTCGGGGATTTTCTGAACTTCCCGCCGAAACTGGTCGAACATGTTGCCGCTTTTGTGGTCCAGCGTGATTTCCACAAATACGAGCAGTGCCGCGCCCAGTTCCGCCGGATTCACGCGCGCGTAGTAGCCGGTAATGACGCCGTCGCGCTCCATGCGCTTGACGCGCTCGATACACGGCGTGACCGACAGTCCGACCTGCTCCGCGAGGTCTTTCATGGCCATGCGACCGTCCTGCTGCAGCAGACGAAGAATCTTGTGATCGAGCTTGTCGAGAGCTCGGACCGGCTGGCGCTGCGTACGCATAGTGTTTCTTCTGAAAATCGCAAAAATACAATAACAAAACCTGCAGGCTCGACCATAGTATAGCGGTTAACACTGGGCGAACCGCGTTACACCTCGTTAATCGCACGAATCCACGAACTAGCGAGCGCACCGCCCCCGAATCTTTGCGAATTTTCCGGAGCAGCTATGCGAGTCGTCGTTTTGGGCAGTGGCGTGGTCGGCGTGACAAGCGCGTATTACCTGGCACGGGCGGGTCATGAAGTGACCGTTATCGATCGGGAAGCCGGCCCGGCGCTCGAAACCAGTTTCGCCAACGCCGGGCAGATCTCGCCCGGTTATGCGTCGCCATGGGCCGCACCGGGCGTGCCGCTAAAAGCCGTCAAGTGGATGTTCCAGAAACACGCACCGCTCGCAATCCGCCTCGACGGCACGCAGTTTCAGCTGCAATGGATGTGGCAAATGCTGCAGAACTGCACCGAGTCGCGCTATGCGGTCAACAAAGGCCGCATGGTCCGTCTTGCCGAATACAGCCGCGATTGCCTGCAGGCGCTGCGCGCCGAGACCGGCATCCAGTACGAAGGCCGCACTGGCGGCACGCTGCAGGTGTTCCGCACGCAGCAGCAATTCGACGGCGCGGCGAAAGACATCGCGGTGCTGCGCGAAGCCAACGTGCCGTACGAACTGCTCTCGGCCGCCGAACTGGCGCAGGCGGAACCGGCGCTTGCCGCCGTCTCCCACAAGTTGACCGGCGGTCTGCGCCTGCCGGGCGACGAAACCGGCGACTGTCAGATGTTCACCACGCGCCTTGCCGCGCTGGCCGAGCAACTGGGTGTCAAATTCCGCTACAACACGCCGATCGACGCACTCGCCATGGCCGGAGACCGCATTGCCGGCGTGCAATGCGGCAACGAACTGGTGCGCGCCGATTCGTTCGTGGTCGCGCTGGGTTCGTACTCGACGAAATTCCTGTCCGGTCTCGTGAAGATTCCGGTCTATCCGCTCAAGGGCTACTCGATCACGGCGCCCATCGTCAATGAAGCGGCCGCGCCCGTTTCCACGGTGCTGGACGAAACCTACAAGATCGCGATCACCCGCTTCGACAACCGGATTCGCGTGGGCGGCATGGCTGAGATCGTCGGCTTCGACAAGTCGTTGCGCCAGGCGCGCCGTGAAACGCTGGAACTGTGCGTGAACGACCTGTTCCCGGGTGGCGGCGATACGTCGAAGGCGAGCTTCTGGACCGGGCTGCGGCCTATGACGCCGGACGGCACACCGATCGTCGGCCGCACGCCGGTGGCGAATCTGTTCCTGAATACCGGCCACGGCACGCTCGGCTGGACCATGTCGTGCGGTTCCGGCCAATTGCTCGCCGACGTCATCTCGGGCAAGCAGCCTGCCATCAAGGCAGACGATCTGTCGGTACATCGCTATCTCGGCGACACCGGCAGCGCGCACCGTCCCGCTTATGCGCGAAGCGTGACTTCGAGAACTCGCGAGATTTGACGCATACCGCGTCGCCAGCCGGTTCGTGACTGCGCGAAGCGACTCGTCAAAAAACAAACGGCGCCTTTACAAGGCGCCGTTTGCATTTAAAGGGCACTGTCTAATGACAGACCGTGTCAGAACTGGTCCGCCGACAACGCGAGCACGCCCTCGCCGCCCTTCGCGCTGACAATCGACGCTTCGAGCGCGGACGCAAGCGGCAACACATGCTCCGCATAGAATTGCGCGGTCGCGATTTTCGCGCTGTAGAACGCCGGGTCTTCGTCGCGCTTCTGAGCGGCGACGAGCAGTGCGCGCGCCATCTGCCAGCCGCCGAGCACAATCCCGGCGAGCTTCAGATAAGGCACGCTGCCGGCAAACACGGCGTTCGGATCCTCTTTCGTGTTCGCGACGACGAAATCGATTGCGGCGCTCAACGAGCGCTGCCCTTGCTCGAGATACTTTTTCATCGACTCGAACGCAGGCCCTTGCTGCGCGCCGAGCGATTCGACGGTCTCAGCGACGCCCGCGAGCAGCGACTTTGCAACCTTGCCGCCATCACGCACCGTCTTGCGGCCGATCAGATCGTTTGCCTGAATCGCAGTCGTTCCCTCGTAAATCGGCAGGATGCGGGCATCGCGGTAATACTGCGCGGCACCCGTTTCCTCGATGAAACCCATGCCGCCGTGCACCTGCACGCCGAGGCTCGTCACGTCGATCGACAGCTCGGTACTCCAGCCCTTCACGATCGGCACGAGGAATTCGTAGATCGCCTGGTGGCTCGCACGCGTCGCTTCGTCCGGATGACGATGCGCGATATCGCAATGCCCTGCCGCGACGTAAGCGAGCGCACGCGATGCTTCCGTGAGCGCGCGCATTGTCGACAGCATACGACGCACGTCAGGGTGCTGAATGATCGCGACCGGCTGTTTTGCAGAGCCGTCGACGGGACGGCTCTGTACGCGGTCCTTCGCATACGCGACCGCCTTCTGATACGCGCGATCCGACACGCCGACGCCCTGCATGCCCACGGCAAAACGAGCCGCGTTCATCATGATGAACATGTACTCGAGGCCGCGATTTTCCTCGCCGATCAAGTGCCCGATCGCGCCGCCGTGGTCGCCGAATTGCAGTACCGCTGTCGGGCTCGCCTTGATGCCGAGCTTGTGTTCGATCGACACGCAGTGCACGTCGTTACGCTCGCCGAGCGAACCGTCTTCATTGACCAGAAACTTCGGAACGATGAAGAGCGAAATGCCCTTCACGCCTTCAGGCGCGTTCGGCGTGCGCGCCAGCACGAGATGCGCGATGTTCTTCGCCATGTCGTGCTCGCCCCACGTGATGAAAATCTTCGTGCCGAAGAGCTTGAACGAACCGTCGCCTTGCGGCTCTGCGCGCGTGCGCACGAGAGCGAGGTCGGAGCCGGCTTGCGGCTCGGTGAGGTTCATCGTGCCGGTCCATTCTCCGGAAACCAGCTTGGGCACATAGGTCTGTTTCTGCGCGTCGGTGCCGGCGGTCAGCAGCGCCTCAATCGCGCCGTCGGTCAGCAACGGACACAACGCGAACGACAGATTCGACGCGTTCAGCATTTCGATGCACGCGGTCGCGATCAGCTTGGGCAGCCCCTGACCTTCATAGTCGACGGGATGCTGCACGCCCTGCCAGCCGCCTTCGCCAAACTGGCGGAAGGCTTCCTTGAAGCCCGGCGTCGCGGTGACCACGCCGTCTTTCCAACTGCTCGGATTGCGATCGCCTTCCACATTCAGCGGAGCGAGCACTTCGCCGCATAGTTTCGCCGACTCTTCCAGCACGGCCTGGGCGGTGTCCAGATTCGCGTCCTCGAAGCCTGGCAGCGTCGCGATCTGCTCGAGATCCGCCAGTTCTTTCATTACGAACAGCATGTCCTTGATAGGCGCCGTATAGCTCATTGTGTTCTCCTCCTGCCTTGATGGAAAAAGGGCGCCGGACTTGTTGGTCCCGCGCCCTTTATATGTCGCCTAACGCCTTTGAATGGCTTTTATACGGCGCCCGGACGCTTAGCCGAGTTCGCTGACGAGTTCCGGCACCAGCGTAAACAGATCGCCAACAAGGCCATAATCGGCGACGCTGAAAATCGGCGCTTCCGGGTCCTTGTTGATGGCGACGATCACCTTGCTGTCCTTCATGCCTGCCAGATGCTGGATCGCGCCGGAGATGCCGACCGCGACATACAACTGCGGCGCCACGATCTTGCCGGTCTGGCCGACCTGATAGTCGTTAGGCACAAAGCCCGCGTCCACTGCTGCACGCGATGCACCCAGCGCCGCGTTCAGCTTGTCGGCCAGCGGCTCGAGAACCTTGGTGTAGTTCTCGCCGTTGCCCAGGCCGCGCCCGCCCGAAACGATGATCTTCGCCGACGTCAGTTCCGGACGATCCAGCTTCGTCACTTCACGGCTGACGAACTGCGAGATGCCCGCGTCCGCGGCTG